>ERZ781275.341-NODE-341-length-56746-cov-3.728246_pt1 | contig 56746 bp, 45 predicted proteins | sample MGYA00375853_ERZ781275 | MGnify/ENA primary metagenome ERZ781275 (study PRJEB29790, sample SAMN03653691) | human gut metagenome | host: Homo sapiens | place: USA: Dallas, Texas | collected 2012-07-23 | study: EMG produced TPA metagenomics assembly of the Gut...
GAAGCTGGTAAGAACCTTCTCCGCTCTCCAAAGGTTAAAAAACCCCCTGTGTCATTGCGTTTGCGCAGCGTCACGGGGGTTTTCTTAATTTGGGAAAATTTCCATCTTCCTGCTGCTCTTTTGATGTCAATAAAGGTGTATAATAAAGACACCAACACAAGGGGGAAGCAATCCATAATAAGGGGGATTTTACGATGAAAATCAAACGGATAGCCACAGTTTTTCTGCTTTTTACTTTCTGCCTGTTTTGGCTGGCAACCGCCGCGCTGGCGGCAGGAACAGAAAATGGAGAGGAGCAGGAGCTCCGGGTGCTCTTTACTCATGACCTCCACTCTTATATCCTGCCCTACGACGTGGCGGATGGAGCTGACGGCCGCACCACCATGGGCGGATACGCCCGGCTGGCAACCCTGATTAAGGAAAACCGGACCGATAACACTGTTGTGCTGGACGCGGGTGATTTTTCCATGGGCACTCTGTTCAACAGTATTTTTAAAACCCACGCGCCGGATTTATACCTGATGGGCGAGATGGGCTTTGACGCTACTACTATCGGGAACCATGAATTTGACTACGGTGCCGAGGGGCTGGCCGCCGCACTCCGCTCAGCCTCTAAAGCGCAGAAACGGCCAGCCATGCTCAACTCAAACATGGTCTTTGGCAATGATCCCGAATCAAAGGAGATCAAGAACGCCTTTGATGCCTATGGCAGCAGCGCCACAAAAATCATCGAGCGCGGCGGCCTGAAAATCGGGGTCTTTGGCATGCTCAGCCAGGTCGCCCAGGATTACACGGTCAATTACGCCCCTCTGAGCTTTGCCGATACTGCCGAAACCGCCCGGGACTGTGTGGACAGCCTGAAAGCACAGAACGCGGATGTCATTATCTGCCTGTCCCACGGCGGCACCAATCCGGATATTGAAAAGTCTGAAGACCAGCAGCTCGCAAAAGCCGTGCCCGATATTGATGTCATTGTCAGCGGACACACGCACACCACGCTGGATACGCCAATTACCGAGGGCAGCACCACCATTGTGGGCTGTGGCTGGCGCGGCGAGCACCTGGGTCTTCTGGACCTGAAACTTGAAGCTGACAACACCGTGAAGGTGGACAGCTACCAGCTGATTGAAAACAGTCGGGACGTGACCATGGATCCGGACATCGCATCGTCCATCAACACCAGCAAGGATGTTGTTCAGCAGGAATTTTTAACACCGCTCGGCAAGAGCTTTGACGCCACCGCGGCCGTCTCCGACCATAATTTCGCCACTGTGGATGATCTACTCGGGCACTTTGACAACTCCGATCTCGGCGATATTATCACCGACGCCTACCGCTACGGCGCTGCCCAGAACGGTGTGGACGCAGATATTTCCCTTGTCAACGCCGGCCTTGTCCGAGACACCATCTATAAAGGAAACCTGAGCGAATCAGGCGTTTATAATATCCTTTCGCTGGGCTCAGGCTCTGACGGGAGCGTCGGCTATTCACTGGTGGATTTTTATCTCTACGGCTCAGAGCTTAAGACATTGTGCCAGATTGACGTCTTCATGTATCCCATGATGCAGGAGGTTCAGTTCTCTTTTTCTGGTCTGCGCTACACCTACAATGACAGCCGTCTCCCGCTGGATAAGGTGACAGGGGTAGAAACCCAAAACGCTGACGGCGCCTGGACCCCCTTGGATGAGGACCGGCTGTACCGCGTGACCACCAGCCAGTATCTTGCCAACATGACCGGGCTCATTACTAAGATGTCCCATGGCATCATCACGCTGGCGCCCAGGGATAAGGATGGCAATCCGGTCTCAGACACCAATACACTGATTATCCATACACCAACCGGCACAGAAGCCAAGGAGTGGATCGCCCTGTCCGATTACATCCACTCCTTCCCGGTGGGCGAGAGCGGACTGCGGACCATTCCTGCCAGCTACAATATTGCCCGGGAAGTCAAAACGCCAGTGGATAAGACCCTCGTCACCTTCTTCGCAAACCCATCCTCCATCGCCCTGGCGGTTTACGGTATCATCGCCGGCCTTATTGTGTTGCTGATTGTCATTATTCTCCTTATACGCCGCCATCATATTAGAAAACACAGAGTCTGAGATTAAAAACGGAGAATTTTCAACCCGTATCACGGCGATACGGGTTCTCTTTTTCATCAGTACATATTGTGGATCACCTCGACTGCGCAGAGGAAATCTCTGATGTCGAGGACGGTGCCATCGTCCAGAGTCACCTTTCCGCTGAAGCAGCCAAACACCTGGTGCTGCACACTTCTGACGGCCAACAGGTTGATGTTGGCCTGACGGTCCATTCCGGGAATAAAGCTTCCCACGAAACGGCCATCATTTGAGGTCAGATACCAAGGCTCCATAAAAGCATAGCCGCCCTCATCGTTCCTGGGAATCATAAAGGTGACCTCGTCCAGCTTGTGGGCACGGTTGCGGTAAAAGACCATATTCTCGCTGGCACTGCTGCGGTCCGAAAAGCCATAGCCCAGGTTAAAGCCAAAGGGCTCGCCATCATGCCACCCGCTGCCCGTTCCCCAGTACCAGGTATTGTCATAGGTCCAGACGCCTCTTCCCCAGTCCAGCACACCCATGGCGCTGTCCGGCGTAAAACGGTGTTTTTCTTCTCCAAGTTTTACCCAGCCGCAGGCGGGCATACAGTTGATCTTCTGATTATAGTAAAAGGCCGTTGGCTTTTCAGCCCAGGGCGTCGCAATGCACATGGTATCCATATCCGGCTCGTAGAGCACAATATCCGCCTCCAATGCTTTCCCTTCCAAAAATTCAGGGAAACGGCAGTATATACGGCGTTTATTCTTCTCTGCCGTGTAGGACAACCGGATTTTGGGGTGCGTAACACCGCAGCTCCCTCTTCCCGAGCAGCAGCCTAACCCGTACTTTCCTCTTGGCAGCGGTTCCACAATGGTTTCGGTATGCTCTGTCCAATCCATATAATTCAGGAACGATACGCTGGCCATGCCCGCGTAGCCCAGATCCGACAGAGTAAAGGCCACGCCGGTCTGACCGTCACCGACCAGATAGTAATCCCATTCCTTGCGCCTGTACCAGGGCGCCGCAATACAATCACGGTTATAGTTCCACACCAGCTGCTTTGCCCAGCCCGGCTCTCCTATCCGCCCATTTGCGTTTAGCAAGGGCTGCTTCCTTGTCACTTCATGCTGTGTCCCCATGCCTGTCACCTCTTTTCTTGTAATCGACTTAATGATACACCACAAAACTTAAATCCAGGTTTTATCGTTATGGCCGGCGTCGCTTAATCAAACTAAAAGATCGGCGCAAAGTTGCACCGATCTTTTGATCTGTTTTTAATCTTTTTTTCGCTTTATCCCATAAATGACAGCGATGGCGGCCACTGCCAGACACAATCCTGACGCCATCATGACTGCGCGGTCCGGGCCGTTTTTCAAAAGCCCTGTCGACGGGCCATTTTTAACAGACGGTTGTGGTGTCGGGCCAGGTGTCGGGCCAGGCTTCGGGGTCGGGGACGGCGTTTCCACACCGATAACGACCGTCTTGGCCGGAGCGCTTGTATCCGCTTTGCTGTAAGGGGTTTCAAAAACCTGGTGCAGCTCCTTATTTACCTCGTCCGCTGCTCTTACCAGCAAACTGCCAGTGCTTAAGACCGTGTCCGCCGGCGTCCGGAATACAGCCTTGCCCGTAAGGCTGATCCGGTTTGCCTGGTAGGTCTTATCAAAACCAACAGCCACTTCAGAATCTCTCAGATACTGGCCCAATGCCAGCCCCTGGGTGGTGGTGGCGTTCACCTTGTTATCCGGGCCTGTCAGGTTAACCTTGAGGTGCTGAGCTCCAAGAGCAAAAGAGAAACTGTCCTTCTTCAACGAGTCGATGCTCGTATTGATGCTGGCGTCATCAACCGTCATAGTGTCATAGGCTATAACCCCCATGACGCTGCCATCCGCCCGCACATTCGCAGTCATATCTGAGCCATTTTTTAATGCCAGATTAGACGCTGTATTGTAGGCCAGAGCGTCAAGGCCATCCGGCATATTTATCTGAATATCCAACGCCGTATTGTCAAAAATATCAATTCCTTTTTTGTTGGTGCTGTTAATGCCCGAAATACTTCCCAGAGCCGTGCGGTCCGGGTTATCCCCCTTAGATGTCAGATTAATTTTAAGGCTGCTCCCAGCCGCGTACAGATGTTCCTGGCTTTCCTCACAGTTACCGGCTATTTCCAGCGCTGTGAGCGGCGCTAACCGCGTAGAGTCTTTCCCTACGTTGACTGTAATCTCCATGGCAGCTTGATTCATGAATAAGCCTCCCTGTATCCTCACCGCGGTAACCGAAGCAAAACCAGATCCCTCATCCTTTGGCGTAAGCTGCGCGATCAGGCTGCTGCCAGGCTCTAAAGACACGCTTCCCCCTACGTTTAGGGCGCTGTTGGTTCGATTGATATTCAGGGTTTTACCTGTTTTTAAGGTGAAATCATGGCACCGGATGCCTGTGCTCCACTCATCCGACGCTGTTCCCAATTCCATATTTGCGTCCATAATCAGATTACAGTTGGTTCCTCCGGTGCGGCCGCCCACATTAAAGCCAATTTCACCGCCCTTCAGGATCAGAGTATCACCCGTTACAGTGACGTCCGGCATATTATCCGAGGCAAAGTAAAGCATCGTGTTGACGCCATTGCCAACATCATCACTGTAATTAGTGGTCAGCGTATTTTTTCCAATGACTTTAATCGTCAAAGGTTTTGGCGTTTCTTCAAGATTGGTATAATTGAGACACCCCTGAAGATCATCCTACCAAAACAGGAACCTCCCGCTCTGCCAGATCGACATTATCCAGCGTAATAATAGTGCCATCCTCAGATAAGGACATGGCTCCACCGCCAAAATTCCTGGTCTGTCCCGGCGCTATGCCCTGCCCCGCTGCAATGACATAGTTTTTAATTTCCTCTACGTTATCTAAAGTCAGTGTTGCTTTATCGGATTCGTATATCTTTTCCGGATCGCTTTTATCCTTTACTAAACAGCGCACCTCCTGAGTGTTCATTGTAATGTTTGTGGCTGAGAATTTTAACACAGGTACTTTAGCGCCTTCACCCATATAATCACGCCAAAAACCTTCTCCATCCTGAAAATACTGCCATTGGTAGGTGTAATTTTCCGGATGGTCAACCCCTACTTCAAAAACGGCCTCATTTGGGATAGAAACCGAGATATCTGCCGGTTGTTTAATAATTGGCGAAGCAGCAGCGCTTTCCTCCGCGAAAACACCGGACGGCAGGGCCAGCAGCACGGCAAATATCAGGCTGAGAACCAAAAGCAATGGATTTTTAAAAATCAGCTTTTTCATTTTTTACTCCCTTCTGCTACAATATATTTACATATCATTATAACGAACCCGTATCCCAAAAAAGGACAACAAACAAGCCGCAAAATCTAAAATTAAGTTTTTATTCCCCAGTCCCCTACTGGCGCCTTTTTCTTACATAAACCACCACACCGATGATGATAGCCGCCGCGACGATCAGTCCTGCCGTCCAGTACAGTCCATTTCCGGCGCTCTGCAGGCCGGTGTTGGAGTTGTTATTGTGCGGGATAGGTGTGGGGCCTGGGGTTGGGGCAGGCTTCACGGTAGGCGTTGGTGTTGGCTCTGGAGTTTCTGCTTTTTCGACGACAACTTCTGCCGCAGCTATGGTCTGTCCCTTGGGCAGAATGGTGCTGCCAGCCCAGGGTTCGGTAATACGTCCGACAACGCCACCGGCCGGGGTGGTGACTGCGTTTCCCTTTCCAATATTCAGAGTACTGTTTTCAAAGGCCAGCACAGCAATGCCGTCTTCTCCGGTGGTTGCAGCATGAACACGGCTGTCTCTGCTCAACGGGCTTATGTTGATATCATAGTAGCTGTAAATACCCAAGTCATTGGCTGTGGCGTTGACAGTGGCATCGCCGATGTTCAGGGTTCCGTTGGCGTATATGCTGCCCGCGTAAGCCTTTGGTGCGCGGGATTTATCCACACTGACGGCTTTGGCATTGACAATACAGCTGTCTCCAATGGTGACCGCACCAAATTCGGGCCGCCCCTCTTGGCCGGCGCTAAACAGTCCGTCTGCGTTAAGTCTGGCTTTCGGGTCAATGCTGAAACCGCTTCCCACCTGGACGTGGCTGTTTAGATCAAGTTGGCTGGCGCCGGAAAAGGCGGCGCTGCCTGTTGTAAACAAAGCGGTGCTGGCCTGCGGGGCATCATTTTCATCTGGCTCAGGAATATCCGCGTTGATCAATGCTCCAGCCCCGATGTCCAGCTGGCTCTTATTTTCAACGGTGAGGCCTGTCACCAGCTCATTATAAAACGGATTTTGCGCTACCGCCATTCCCATAGCATCCGCATACGGTTGGAGGCACTCTGCCTGAGCGTCAATACTCACGTCCGCTGCCCCTGTCTTCCCAATACTGGCATAAAAGGTATGGATCCCCCGGGCCAGCAGGCCTGTTTTTACCTTAATATCAAGACTGGCGCCTTTGTCAATATAACAGTCCGCCTGAGGCTTTTGCGCCATATAGCCTGAAGCCATAAGACCCACACCCAGCCGGCATCCGCTGATGTCCAGCTTCAGGCTGGCGTCGCTCAGGTTTAAAGCCGGCGACTGAAGGCCCACCAGGTAGCATAAAGCATCCTCATTATCTTTTTCTACCGGGTTAGAGGCTCTAACCGTAACATCCGCGTTATTGACAATGCTGATCACGCCGTCGGCATGGGTGCTGTTAACCTGGGGGACCCCCTGGAGACTTTTATCGAGATGGGCGCCGCCGCGCGTTCCATTGATCTGCTCGATGAGCGCCGCATCACCGCCGGTCTCTGGCGGACTGTGGGGATTTGCCCGGTCAAGGTAAACGGCAGCGTTGTCAATAGTCAGATCGCCGCCGACAGTGACGCACTGGTTGTTTCCATACACACTCAAGCTGCCTCCGTCCACAGTGCAGTTGCCGTATATGACGGCCAGGCCGACGCCGGCCCGTTTTTCATCACTTCCGATGGTAACCTGTCCGCTGTGCTGTGTGTAGCCATTATGGCATTGCATTGCATAGGATTCATTGGGAGATTCTGCAGATGCGCTGGGCACAAGGGTCAGCGCGCCGGTCCCGTTCATGACCAGGGAGTCTGTGTCGATGATCTGCACGTTCTCCTTGGTGGTATCTGCCTGAGCCATGAGGCTTCCCTCTCCGGTGAGGGTCAGCGCGCCGCCGCAGTAGATGGCTTTTTTATCGTCTCTGTCAGGAACCAGTCTGTTTTCCCCAGTCAGTTTAACGGTAAGCGCCTTATCGGACAGAATGACGGCTACGATGCTGTCATCCCCGGTTACTGTAAGGTTAGCACCGCTCAAGGTAAGAACATTGGCAGCCTTGTCATAGCTCCAGCCCTCTCCCGAGGGCGTCTCATTGGCATTGACCCCTCCCACATACAATCGGCTTTCCTCGGCCCGGGCGCTGTGGGGCGCCCACATTCCCATAAAAAGCAATAGGGACAGAACCATCATAAATGTGATTCCCATCTGAATTTTCTGTGTTTTCATATACACTCCTTTCAACCGCTTTTACCGCGGTTCACTCACTGTTTCACGAGGTCACCGAGCTTCCGACGAAGCTCCGGGTGTTTTCTTTCATAAGAAACCTCCTGTTATAATGATTATACCGGACAAAGAACAACAAAAGGACAACAAGCACGTCCTATAGGTAAAAAATAATGACATTCTGGTTTAAAACGTAATTCTCGCAAAAATACATTTCTGAAAATTTAAGGCTTTAAAAAAATGCTTCACTCTATTGCCCGTGGCTTTCTCTGGTACCTGCCATCAAACCAGTCCCCGGATTTGCAGCTTATTTGGACGGATTTACGGGTTTTACCGGTTCATCCTTGGCCTTAATTTTATAAGAGATCTACACAGACTGTACTGATCCTTTTTTTAAATCTTTTTCTTAATCGTCAATATCAGTATTCTGTTATTAATAAGACTATGTCTTAAAGAAAAAACTGGCTCTAATCAGACGACTTTTTAATTGTCTGAGACCGGCACAATATTGTGCCGGTCTCTTTGTTTCATTAAATTTTGCGTTTTTTCTTCAGATAGACCGCCAGTCCAAAGGCTGCCATAAGCATCAAAAGAATGCTTATAAGCACAGCCCAGTTCTGGGTGGTAAGACCTGTTCCCGGCCCGTCTGGTTTTTGAGGATCTGTCTTTTTCTGAAACTGCACTTCCACGGTGTGGTTTCTGTCCACCTTATTAAAGGTGTAGCTGTCTGCCGTACTGCCCGTGTCCTGCCCGTCTACTTTCCAGTTTTTGACCACATACCCCTCTTTGGGAACCGCCTTAAAGGCCATATCGCTGCCTGGAGTTACATTTATTTTTCCTGCCGGTTCGATACTGCCTCCGTTCCCCGCGCTGGCCTCAATGGTAAACTGCGTATCCGGCAGAGCCGTATACCTGGCGTAAAGAGTATAATCCGTCTGGAATACCGTTTCCGGCGTTACCTGGCTGCCTTCTTCGATATTATCAAACCAGCCGTCAAAAAGGTAGCCTGTCTTTTCGGCTGTTGGCAGCTCGCCGGTTATTTTTCCGCCCTCATCCGTCTGGAGGGTGGCCGTACCACAGTCTCCGCCTCTGGCGTCAAGCCACAGAGTATGACCCACATCCGGTACAAAGACTGCCATGAGCCGGATTTCCCGATCCACCGCAAAGGTATAGGAAGCCTCTCCGCTCAGAGCGGCTCCGGTCGTGCCTTCTGTGTCCAGCTCGACCCACTCCTTAAAGCGATAACCCGGATAAGCCGTGGCCTCAACGGTGATTTCCTGTCCATGACGGGCCATATAGCTTTTCTTTAAGAGCGCATCGATATCGTTGGCGTCCGAGGCGTCCACCAGCCCTTTATCGGCTCCGCCGGCTTCTCGATCTGGAATCAGCACAACCTTATGAAGACTGCCGATCTCCTCAAAGACCGCTGTCAGGCTCACACCCTCATCGCCAACCTTAAAGCTGTAGGAAGCCGCATCGCTCACGGTATTACCCGCTTCATCGATCCATTTAACAAAGCGATAGCCCTCCCTGGCCTCTGCCTTCACCGTTGCGGTTTCTCCCGCAATGTAATAGCCGTCGCCTTCAAGGCTACCATAGGTCTCGTCATTGGCTCTGGTGGCAACCATCATGGGCACCGGAAAGCCAGGATTTTCTATCTTGATTTCTGTCACAAAGGGGCCGATGTCTTCCATATTGGCTGCAGTGATCTCAATAAGAATCTCCTGGGTTTCATCCATTTTCCAGCACTCATCCAGCGGTATCTGGAAGTTATAACTACATTCTGTATAATCCTCACCATAAGCCTCGCTGAGCTCACCGATATTATAAGTGTAATCCGGCTTTTTCTCCTGTTTCTGGCCGCTTTTCAGTTTATAAACATTAACTTTGGCGTCCTCAACGGGCACCATGGACTCATTGCTGATATTGATGGCCCCATAGTACCTGCCATCGATTATGGCCGGCGCGGCCTCAATGAGAACAGCAGGCTTGTCATATGGCCCGGTCGAGGCAATATCACCCTCAGCCACTGGGTTGTCCAGTATCGTACCGCTTTCCAGTTCCGTTATCTCACCGTTTTCTGCCACCGCGGACATAGGGTGAACACTGATCTTCGTTACCTTGGCAAACAGGGTCTCACTGCCTGGCTGCCAGCTTTGGTGCGGCTTAAAAGTCATCTTTACACTGTTGCCTTCGCCAGGATAAAGTCTCTTCTCAACCTTTTGTTCACAAAGAACATTATTCTGTTTGTCTGTAATCTGTACCGTCACATCATCCAAAACGCGCACGCCGTTGTTTTCATACTTCACCGTTGCCGTCAGACTGCCCTGGGATTTCTTGATATAAGGCTCATCCGTACCGATGGCCGTGGCCTTGGCCGATGCGCTGAGTCCTTCATTCCAGCGGTACAGCGTGCAGGCCTCTATCACTTCGCCCGGCTCGTAAGAACCATCATTTCTCATAGTTCCTTCTTTAATCACCTTGCTCTCAGTATCCGCCGTGTATAAAAGCCGCAGTCCGGAATTGGGAGCGTCTGGATGATCTTTGTGATAGTAGTACATCCCGGTCACGTTGGCAATGTTCCGATTTGCTAGACGGGTGGTTCTGGGGCCATGGATTTTGACATGATGACCAATGCTGTCATCCGGCGCCAGATCATACACATGAATGAGACTGTCCGTAACATCTTTGCCGTTTTCGGTTCGGATTTCCTTGGTGACTGTGACCAGCTTAGCCACATCTAGGCTGTTATTCAAATAAATATCATAAACCTGCGTATTCTTAGGCAGTTGGAAAGGATTATTCCCGGTATCCTCTACCGGATACACCTGGCCATACTGGTTAATCACCTTAAGCATCCCGTCTACATTTACATAGGTTCCGCCTTTCACCACATTGCCCAGTGAAGGCCCCACAAATATATTGGTGATACTCTGACCCGAGAAATATTGCTTTTCAGGCTTTTGTGATCTATGATTGGCCATAGAGTACACATCGTATGGCGCGCCATTCCCATCGGTTTTACGCTCCACAAAGCTCATGTTCAAAGAAACCTCATTATACCAGTCTTGCAGGCTTTTATTCTCGGTCCCAAGCTGGAGACTGATATAGTTTCGTCTGCCCGGATAAGGCGTCACCGTAAGCTTGCCGTTACCCGCCATATAATTGTCTGCTGTATACAGCGCGATATTCTTGTGCTGCTGGGCGTCCTCCATGCTGTCGGCCTCCAGCCAGCCTGCTATCAGCCTGTTTTCATAGCTGTAGACCGTAGGGCTGTGCTTGTAAGTGCCGTTTTTATCGTCACGCACAACTTCGTTCATGAGTATCTTATTATTGGTCAGATCCAGCTGAACAACTCGGCTGATCGTATGCTTTGCACAGTCCTTATCGCTGTAACCATAACCCCGGTAGCCGCTGATAATGTTGAGGGCCGTCAAGTGCTTGCCACTGCCTTCCTGCTGATGGGTGTAGGCCGCGAAGTCATAGTCATAATAGTAATTGCCAAAATAAGGGATCTGATAAAACTGATTCTCAAACCCATTGCCGTCTTCTTTTTCTTTCTGGTAAACCAACGCCGGATACGTGTAGCCCAAAAAGCTGTACTTAACCAGCACAATACGGAAAGCATAGGTTTTTCCATCCTGGTCAATATACGCCAGGCGGGAGTTTCCGCTGGTGGCATCGGCGGCTTTAAAGCCCGTGCCGTCCGCGCCATCGCTAAGGCCGTTAATGTTTTCCGGTGTAGCGTCTTCTTCAGACACCTGCTTATCGGCCTTGATCTCCGTTGGTGACAAGGTGCCGTCGGCCGATGCCGCGGGCAGGTTGTCGGCAACAGCTTCCTCCTGGCCTTCAAATTTAATCTGGTAAACCCGGGTCGTCTCCTCCATGGCTTTTTCGAGGGCGGTTTCCTTATCCTTGAGGTGCCAGCTGTCATAAACCGTCCAGGTTTTTCCCAGAAAGTCCTTATGGTACTTAAAGAACAGCGCCACCGCCGTCACCCCTACATTATAGCCCAGATCCACCGTTGCCCTGGGGTACATCTTATTCTTGGGGCGGTCGGTTTCATTTAACCTGAAATCCAGTGTTCCTTTGGCTAGTATGCCACCATCGGCCTCAATACAGAACAGACCATGGAGGCCAACGCCGGCGTATACCCCCAGCCCCAGCGCCAGATCAATGGTATCGAGGAGACCAGCGTTACTCATAGTCGCCGTATTGATAAAATCCTTGGGCTTAAAGCGGATGCCCACACCGCCGCTGGCCGACAGACTGGCCGAGGCGTTAAAGCCCGCATAAACCGATGGCGGGATAATGGCATAGAAGGTCATGCCGTATTTTCCTTCCAGCGCCACCATCATGGAAGTACTCAGAGTAATATAACCCGTTTTACAGTCATAGCTTCCGCTGCCCATGGCCATAAAGTTGACCTTGACGCTGTGGGATCCGTCGATGGGGAACCTCGATTCGCTGTCCCCGGTCATTAACCCCTTGCCCTCGCTGAAAGCTTTCATCTTGGCATTAAAGGCGTTCTGAACCTTATCCCGGATCGTTTTCGCCTTTTCCTGTTTACGCGGGATAAAATCACTGGTAAGAAATTCTTTTTGATCAATAATCGTCTCAATATCTGCTTTATAGCTGAAAATGGCCGTTCCGTCAAGACCGATGATCAGCGTTATAGGCAGTTTTAAAAAGTCGACGTCCAGTTTAGAATTCCCAATAGCAGGGACACTTTTAGGAATGGTAAAGCTTCCTCCAGCGCCCACAATACTAAATTTAATATTATTCCAGGTAGCCTTCTCAACAACCGCATCCTTGACCTTCATATTAATTTCCACTGGTTTGATTGTTGCATGCGTTTCCTCAATTGTCAATACGTCCTTAGCCTTAAGCACCGTATCAGGATCTAAAAGTTTTTCCGCCCAACGTTTGGTGTAAGTAAACTGAATGGTTTTTTCACCTAGCTCCGTCTTGCTGCTTTCCTTAAACTCCCGATCACCGCTGGACGGGTTTTTGGCTTTAATGCGCAAATCTTGCATCCGAAGATGATTCATACTGCCGCCGGATAAAAGCACTGTCAGGTTTAAATCTCTGGTTGTGTTAGGCGTCAGCGAAATGGTGTTGGGTTTGTTTATCAGATCGGAGCCTTCCAGATCCGCGCAGCGGACATACACATCCTTTGCATTGGTGGGCGTAAGCTTATGTATGAGGATACTCCCTCCGTCCAGATCTGCGTCCAGCTGTGTCAGTACCCGATAGCCGTCCTTTTCAATATTTAAAAAGCCCGACCGGGTACCCGCCATATCCGTAATAATGGCAAAGCCATCCTTTCCGTTAGATGTTCCCGTCACTGCGTTTTTGGTAACATCCCGGTTATCCTTATCCTTAAATTTAAGGGTGACGGCCGCGCCGTTAATGCCCTTGCCATTCTGGTCCGTTACACGTATTACCACTGTGCGGTCATCGACGATGATAATATCCTGGGAGGGATCTCCCGTTGGCGATTCCGACACCATTTTAAACAGCCCGGTAGGCGTGTCCACCCCTAGCTTCGCAAGCTCTTCGGGGCTTTTCAGCTTCTCGGCCACCGTCCGGCTGAACCCATCGGCTTCATTCACAGCAGCTGTGAGAGCATCGCCGGCAATAACGTCGGTTTCATAGTAACGCTTAAGCGACTCTGTTTTGTCCTCTTCCATAATGGAGGTAAAAGGAGTCGCGTCGCTTCGGGGCGTGATCTTATAAGCGGAGAGATCTGTGCCGACAAAGGTACCCTTGTACTCCATATTTTCGTTGCCCTCAGCAGCTGCTGCCGCTTCGGCGTCATAACGAATGTTCGGCTCCGGAAGGTCGGGCGCAACCGTGATGTCGTTTCCATTTTCAGTTACTTCCACATCCATAGTCTCGCCGCCCATAAGATCCACCGGCTGGTTTTTATCCTCCTCCGCCTTATCCTGATCCGGGCCCACTTCCTGATTCGGGCTTTCCCCATTATTTGAGATTGTCGCCTGACCGTTTTGCCCTATTGTAATGGTATCCCCCTGAGTAATGTCTGCCAGCCCATTCTTAGTATCCAACTGAATGGACTGGGGCAAAATCGTTCCGGGGCTGCCCGGAGCCGATTGGCTGGCTTTCAATGGTGGACCACTGTCCATCGCCTGAGCAAAAACTTGCGCGCAGGTACCAAATGGCATCAAAAAAGCCAGGAACATACACAACAGTCTTCCTAAAAATCTTATTTTTATTTTTCATCTTTCCTCTCCTTACAATTTTCCTTAGTCTATATGATAACATTCGTAGTTCCTCAAAAAAACCACAAATCAGGACTCTGATTCCATGTTTTACTAATTTTTTTAATACATAAAAACAGCGCCCCTGGTTCAAATATGAACCAGAGGCTTCGCTTCGACGGACTGGTTTTTATATTCCAAGCGCAGGGTATAGCTTCCGACATTCAGTCTATCCAGATAACTTACCTTTAATTTCAGTAAGGCGCTCCCGGATTTCAGGCTATAGTTGAACGGATCCACAAGCTTGCCATCTATAACAATGACAGAGCAAACCGATATTGGGATGTCTTTAAACCTGGCCCGACGATAATGTCACGATCTGGCATTTCAAAAGTAGTTACTGCTTTGGCGACGTCGGCAAAGGTCGTATCGATTCCATCGCGCAATCATCCTTTTCCGCCTGTAAATTTTTTTGGTGTGATCTGACTATTATAACAGGACGACCTCAAAGCATGGATATTTTGACATTTTTTGAATGAAATTTTTTATTCGGTTTTGAGTGAAAAACATGGTATAATCAATGTAAATAAATTACGAGGAGGTTCTTTGCCATGCACATACTGGCCACAGACGATGAAGCTTTATCGCTGGACAGCCTGACCGTTACTTTACAGAAAGCTTTCCCCCACGCCGAGGTGCACAGCTTTCAGCAACCTCGAAAGGCCCTTGATTTTGTACGATCCCTTTGCCAGCGCCAAAACACCTCCCTTGATTTCGCCTTTCTGGATGTGGAAATGCCTGGGATGACGGGCATTGAGCTGGCCGCCGAGCTCAAAAAGCTCTGTCCCGATGTGGGGATCTTTTTTGTGACTGGTTTTGCCGATTACGCCTACGAGGCTTACCGTGTCCATGCCAGGGGCTATATCCTGAAACCGGTCACAGGGGAGCTCATCGAGGAGGAAATGGCTCATCTTGCCACCACGCCGCCCTCTGATCCGTTCCATACCCGCCGGGTCCGTCTTCGGACCTTTGGCACCTTCGACGCCTTCATGGGGGCGAAGCCCATCGCCTTTTCCCGCACTCGGGCCAAGGAGCTCCTGGCCTATCTGGCAGACCGCCAGGGCAGTGGCGTTACCCTGGCCGATATCTGCTCGGCGCTCTTTGAAGATGAGAGCGGCAGCAAGACCAGTAAAAAATACGTTCAGAACCTCATCTCAAGCCTGAAGCAGGGGCTGGAAGCCGTGGGCGCCGGGGATATCCTTATTAAAAAATGGAACTACCTGGCCCTGGATACCCAAAAGGTGGACTGCGACTATTACCGGTTTCTGGAAGGCGACATTGACGCCATCAACGCTTTTCACGGTGAGTATATGTCGAATTACAGCTGGGCAGAGTTTACCGTCGGCTACCTGAACCGGGCGAAAAGCAAAAAATAAAAGACCGGCACAAAACCATGCCGGTCTTTTTTGTTCTAAATCATCTTTTAATCGTCAATATCAATGTCCTGTTTTACAATTTCTCCGGTGGCGGCGTCAATGTCGTAATCATATTCTTTTCCGCCATATTTAAAATTGACTTCGTAGACATGCCGGCCGTTCTCGGTTCCCTGCTCTACCTTTAACGCCCAGGCATCGGTTTCGGCAATGCCTGCCTGCTGTAAAGCGATGGCCTTGGCCTGTTCGGGTGAAATGGCCGCCGCGTTATTATTGGGGGCTGTCGTCTGAGTGGTTGCGGTTGGGGTGGCGGTCGGGGTGGCAGTCGGGGTAGCGGTTGGGGCGGGAGAAGCGGTTCCTCCGCAGCCTGCCAGGAACATTACGGTCATTCCCAGCATCAGTGTGAATACAATTGTTTTTTTCATTGGTTGCTCCTTTCTTTCTTTACTTGTTATGTGTATTATATCACCTCATGTTCCACAAATCATCCTCAAACCTCCATCAAAAATTAAGGTTCTCATCAGACTTCCACATGCGCTTTCAGCACTTTGCCGTTTTTCACGATTACCCCAGTGATAGCCGCGGTCCCATCGGTGGTGACGCCGCCGATGGTCTTTAATTTTTTCTTGATCTTGCCGCCGACTTCGCCGTAGTTCAGGTTCATCTTAAGCTCGTTTTTAATCGCGGTTCGTTCATAAGCCATCTGTATCTCTCCTTTCGTTTTGATGTTCTCAGTATAGTATCATAAAACCGTCCTTTATAAGGACAGTACAAAATGCCTGGTTTGACCGGTGCGTTTCGGGCCCAAGCCGTCCATGCAGGAAGTGATCCGCTCCCGGGTATAGGGGCTCGCGTCTTTCCGTGGAAGCACTCGGATAGGCTTCAGGCCTGGTACAAAGAGGGTGAGGGCATCTCGCTATAAACTGCCTTAAAGGCCCAACGTTTACCGGGGTTTTGGGAGAATTTTTATCTTATGTCTGCATTTGTTGGTCTTTTGTGGATCTCCGTCCTGTAAAATAGTATTATACTAAGTAAACAAAGGATAAAGCATATGTATGTACTAGCAACAGATGATGAGCAGCAGTCGCTGGAACGGCTGATACACATCTTAAAGGAGTTTCTCCCAACGGCAGATATCCATGGGTTTAAAAGTTCTAAAGAAGCTTTGAGCTTTGCGGAAAAATGGATCTGGGAATCGGGCAAACGGCTGGACCTGGCTTTTATGGCGATTAAAATGTCGGCCATGTCTGGCCTTGAGCTGGCCTCAAAACTAAAAAAACTCTGTCCCGAGGTGCGTATTGTCTTCGTAACCCATTACCGGGATTACGCTTATGATGCTTTCCAGATCCATGCCCAGGGTTATCTCTTAAAGCCTGTAACCCGACAGGCCATCGAAAATGAGCTTTTACATCTCCATGTTCTTCCTTTAAGCCAGAAGTCTGATCCTTTTAAAAAACGTGTCACCCTTCACACTTTTGGTACCTTTGACGCTTTTGTGGATCAGAAGCCCCTTGTTTTTTCGCGTACCCGGGCTAAAGAGCTGCTCGCCTATCTGGCGGACCGCCAGGGAAATGGGGTGACCATTTCGGATATATGCGCTGTTCTCTTTGAGGACCGGTCAGGTACCAAGTCCAATAAAAAGCATGTCCAGAACATTATCGCGAGCCTGAGAGCTGCCCTTGAGAAGGCCGGCGTCGATGATATTCTCATCAAACGCTGGAACTATCTTGCTCTGGATACCCAAAAGGTGGACTGTGACTATTACCGTTTTCTGGAGGGAGACCTTGACGCCATCAAGTCCTTCCAGGGGGAGTATATGAGCAATTTTAGCTGGGCTGAGTTTACTTCTGCCTTTTTAAACCAACAGAGTGGCATAAAAAAGAAAGGTTCCTGAAATTATAAAAGCCCATGACGTCATCACACATCATGGACTTTTTTATTATTTATTTCTGGGAGTGGTATCTCAAAAGCAATGCCTTTTTCGGGATACTGCCGGCGCGCCAGTTCCTCGGCGCTAATGGCGTTCAGTCGATTCAAATCAATGGCTTTAACCAACTAAGTAAATAAAAACAGTAAAAATATGTTCCTGATATCTGATTTCTTGTTCTTTATTCAGAAAAGCACTATTCCTCTTCTCCATTTTCTTGCTCCTTATTCTGCCGTTTTAAAATATAGCTTTTCAACTCGACTTGCTTCAGCCGAATATTCTGAAAGTAATCCCCCATCAAAATTCCTGCAACCAGAAATACGCCACAAGTCACCATATCCGCAATCAAAAGCGCGCTGGACTTCACCAAAATATCAAACACCATATTAATGAGATAACAGGCAGCTGTAAAAATCAAAATCCTCCAGGACTCATCCATAATGGTCAGAGGGATGAGCAGGAAAACACCAATAATGGCTGTAGCGGGCAGCAGCGGTGATTCTACAATATTGAGATAAATACAACCAACTACCATTACACTCCAGAACAGGTACATACCGAGCAATACATTCCGCCTTTTTCCGAAGATAAAATAAATCATGGCTCCCGTCAGATACCAGACCACATAAACAGGTAAAAGCTTTCGAAATTCATCGGAAACCAGGCATATTACCAAAAGGAGACCGAAAACTGCCTGGGCTATGATTACGAGTCTTGTAAACATATTCCGGTTTGCAAGGGTTATTGCCTTTTTATTCCCAGACAGCGTTTTATTCCGCCACCTCTGCTCATTCTGCCATCTGCCCATTTTTTCTTTTGCTATTTTGTTAATCATTTCTCATCCTTTCCAGACGGGTTTATTTATCTTTTGCTTATTGCAGGCAAAAATGACCTGATCTAATGTATTTTGAAGAAAAGACTCCCAGGATGGTTTTGGTCAGCCACGGCCAGAAACATCAGGGCTGTCGCCTTGTTTTGATTGTAGGTATCGCTGCTTTATAAGTCACAATAACCTTTTAGCTGCCCGGGATTCGATTGTAGCTGAGAGCAATATCGGCTGCTGTCCGTTAAAAGGCAGCAAATTATTTCTTATAAAACGATTATACACCTCAAGTACTACAAAATTCTCACAAGCTTAAACATTTTATTTGAAATTTTATTACTTAGCCTATACGGCTTAAAAATAGCCACAGGTGCATCTGGGCCAGATAATGAGCTCTGTCATCCGGAATCGCTCAGTACACATACCACAATGGTGGGTTCACATATCCAAATCTCATTTTCATTTACTGGAGGAAAGCTGTCTAAATTATGATATAAAAACCCCTCTTTTCTATTTTTCACAAAAAGAGGGGAATAGGACTTTCCCAGTATGGTTGATTCATATGGATGCTGGGACCATTATTTCATTTTTATCAGATGGCTGCTGCTGCCCTTATTTCTTTTTACTTTGAGGATAGAAGAAATGACGGGCAGGATGATGCCCAGCCTCCTGGCCCATATTTCCCGGAGGCAGTTTATGCGTAAAGCCTTTGTATGGATGAGGTTGTTTAGAAGGCCTTATCTGACTGACAGCAGCAGCCGTGAAACAGATATTGCAAAGGCAGCCTTTATGTTCTCATACCTTTGCTGAATCAGCTTCTTCTGATCACTTTAATTATAACAAGGCAAGCTCCACAAAAGCGCCACAAATATCTAATTTTCTTAAAAAATTTTTAAATATTGCAGTGAGACAAACATGCCGAACTTTTCTCTCTTCTACTATACTTTTGGTGTCCTTTTGTTGTTGTTCATCCTGTAAAATAATACTATCATATTGATAGAAGGTGAAATTTATGCATGTATTAGCAATTGACGATGAAAGACTAGCGCTTGAAAACCTTATTTTTTCGTTAAAAGAGGCCCTGCCCGATGCCACAATTCATAGTTTTATAACGCCCGAAAGCGCTCTTGAATTTACTCAAAATTTATATAAGGAATCAAACCAGTCGTTGGATTTCGCCTTTCTGGATGTTGTCATGTCCACCATGTCTGGTCTGGAGGTTGCTGTCAGTATCAAAAAGCTTTTTCCAGAGGTGCGCATTATCTTTGTGACTGGATACTCCGACTACGCTTATGATGCTTACCGACTACATGCCAAGGGCTATATCCTTAAGCCTGTAAGCAAAGCGCTAATTCAGGAGGAGCTCGACCACCTGGACATTCCCCAAAAGGTCAAAGGGCCTCAGAAACGGGTACAGATCCATACCTTTGGCACCTTTGACGTTTTTGTAGATCAACAGCCACTACGCTTTTCCCGCAGCCGTGCCAAGGAGCTTCTGGCCTATCTGGTGGACCGCCAGGGCAACGGTGTTACACTTTCCAATATCTGTGCGGTTCTGTTCGAGGACTCCTCTGGCTCCACCGGAAATAAAAAACACGCTCAAAATGTTATCTCAAGCCTGAGACGCGCCCTCGAAAGTGCTGGAGTGGAGGACATCCTTATTAAAAAATGGAACTACCTGGCATTAGATACCAAAAAGGTGGACTGCGATTACTACCGTTTTTTAAAGGGAGACATTGACGCCATTAATACCTTTCATGGGGAGTATATGAGCAACTACAGCTGGGCAGAACTTACCACCGCTTTTCTACACCAGCAAAGCAACTATGAAAAAATCAAACAAAATTGAAAAATCCCGCAGGAGTCGCAAAAACGACGCCACGGGATTTTTTTAGCGGGCACCGAGCTTATCCTGGCGTATAAACCAGTGCCATAGGATTATCAAAAGCACCAGCACTAAAAGCATGCCCGCAGCCAGCAGGACCGATCCCTCATCCGCCAGGGCAGCGCCAGTAATCAACCCTGCCGGCCCGGCACTGGAATCGGTCATGCTCAGGACGATCCTTGTCTCAGAGCCTGAGTAACCGTCCTCTGCAGCCCGGTATCGGGCGATAAGGGTATAAGTCCCTGCCCTGGCAGGATAAAAGCTGCTTCCCGGTTTTAAACTCGATTTTGCCACACTCTCCTGTACTGCGGCTACCCCCACAAGCCTTTCGGTGTCGCTGTCATCGTCGATCAGGTAAAAGTCTACACGGCCGCTCTCTACCACTGCCAGGGACTGGGCGCGTATTTCCGCGTTCAAAAAAAGGGCCTGTCCAAGTTCTGCTGTTCCGGGGCAAACGCTGACACGGACGGATGTCTCTACCGGGTTATCCATATCCGCCGCCCATACCGCGGGCATGCCCCATAAAAACATTAATGCTGTCAGCAATACTGGTATTTTTTCCATAAAGTAATGTCTTTTCATTGGCCTACCTCTCGCAGCCATTTTTTATTTTACAGCCCGAAAATGACCTGCTGTATGGTATTGTTCAGCATTTCCTCCCGGGTAGGGTGATTTTCATCCGTCACTCTCATGGCAGTGCGTACATCATCAGTAATGATGTTGTCTACACCGCAGTCGATCATTCTCTGCATGCTGTCCGCATCGTTGACGGTCCAGGCATGCACATCCTTGTTTTTTTGATGGACGCGCTCCACCAGCGCTTTATTGATAAAAGTTTCCTCAATACTAAAGGCATCCACGTTTAAATTTTCGATGTCTCCATAGGCAATGGGCGTAATATACAGGGTCTTGATTTCTGTTGTCAAACCCTTTACTTCCTCAAGGATTCCGTAGTTTAAGGACGCCAGATAGCACTGGCTCTCAAACTCGTGCCGGCTGATGCTGTCCACAGCCTTCCGGGCAAAACCCTGGTCATAGGGCGTAGGCTTAAGCTCAATGTTCATACGGATTCGGCCCTTGCACATCTCTATGGCTTCATCCAGGGTCATAAGCCGCTCATCCTTATATTCGGGAGAAAAAAAGCTGCCAATGTCCAGATTTTTGATCTCCTCGTAGGTGGACTGCCAAATATAGACATTCCTGCCTGTGGTCCGCTTCAGGTTATTGTCATGAGACACGACCAGCACCCCATCCTTGGTTTCAGCCACATCGATTTCCACATAATCCGCACCAAGCTCAATGGCTTTTTCAAGCGCCGCCCGCGAGTTTTCCGGCGCGTCGGAAGAATTTCCCCGATGGCCACTGACCTGCGCACCGTGCAGCAGGGTATCGAAATCATCTGCATCAAAGGCGGTCACAATGCGTCCGGTTTTAACACCTACAGCAGCCAGCACCATCACCAGGGACAGCACCATGAGCTGTCGTTTCTTTAAAAAGGGAAAGGCTGTTTCGGGCACACTGCACACCAGCGTATTTTCCTCTCCTCTCTCTTCCCGGTAGGTTTCATAAAACCGTGATATAAAAGCATAATTCATCATGGTTCCCAGACAGGTTTGAATAATGTTAAAGGACGAAACCGAAACAGCCAGAACCCCGATGAGAATCATCAGCCCCAGAGATGGGCCTCCTCCACCTGCGAGACGCCCGGTTATTGTGCCAATGACGGTTCCTGAAACCAGGGACAGGGCCCCGAGAAACAGCACGATACCAGCAAAGACCAGCAGCAGCAAAAGCGTCCAGAGTAAAAAACTGCCCACGGTTTTAAAGAAATACCCTTTTAGAAGATGGACACTCTTCCGGCAGGCTGGTACAAAATTCTTGCCCTCCACGGCAAAGACGTTAAAAGCGAACAGGGTCAGCGCCATGACCAGCAGCAGGATAACGCCCAGTCCAATGTAGGCCGCGTAAAGAGCAGGATTGCCTTTGATGTACTCCAGAATAAAGCCTGGCACCGAAAGCTCTGCGATCAGATCAGAGGAAATACCGATGTGAAGCACAGGCATAATAAGCACGAAAAACAGAACTGCCAGATAGTTTCTGGGGTTAAAAATGCGGACAGCCTGCCGGAAAGCGGCGGCCGCCAGAGGGATCAGCTGTACCTTCCGACGGTTCCTGCTCTCGTGGAAACACAAAACCAGCACTGCGATCTCAAAAAGACAGTAGAACGCCAGCAACAGCAGCAAAATAAAAACAGATAAGAGCACTAACGGATTTTTTAGCGCTGCTGCCACACTATCTCCCGAAATAACAGGAAAGCCCTCAAAAGCCAGAAGCCTGCGCAGCCCAAAGTTTAACAGAGGCAGCACCACAAGGGTACCGCCTAATTTATAAACCAGCTCAAACACCGCCAGTGTCCAAAAATTAAAACGCAGGAGCGCCAGAGATTCTCTGATAAAGGCGCCCCTGCCAGTCTTCCAGGGTTTCATTTTCTTTTCTCCCTTCTCCTACAGTTGTCTTGGCAGTTCCATGTCGTATTCCATGGGCAAAAAAGTGTAGCCTTCCTTCAGCAAGGTTTTAAATGTTTTTTCCAGTGCCTTGCGGGTATTTTCCTTCTGCTCGGCATGGCAGAGCACGGTTGAAACATTGTGCTTATGGACACCGTCGATAAAATTCTGCGTCAGCTGATCCACGCTCAGGCTGTTGCTGGTGCCGTCGCCGCACACCACGTTCCAGTCCACATAGTTGTAGCCCCGGTTCACAATTCCCTGAGTACAGGTAGTATTGGCATTTGCAGAACCGCCCGGAAAACGAAACAAATGGGAGGTCTGCTTGAGCCCTGTGACCTGTTTCTGATAAGCATCCAGCTTTTCCACATCGGCGTAAAAGGCGTCCGGGCTGTTATAAAGGCTGTACTGATGGCTCCAGGTATGGTTGGCCAGCGTATGCCCTTCCTTCACAATACGCTGGTAGGCTTCCTCCATAACTTTTCCCTCTCGACCATTGGTAAAGAAGGTGGCCTTGATATTGTACTTTTTAAGCAGGTCCAATATCTCTCCTGTATGCTCGCTGGGTCCATCGTCAAAAGTGAAAAAGACGACCTTCAGATCAGCGGTGTCATCCGCTGCCAGCTTGGCCTTAACTTCATCCATCTTTGCCCTCAGCTCAGCGTCTACCTTTGGCCCTCCAGCCTTTTTCTGCTCATTGACCGCCATCTGCATTACACCGGCCGCAGACGGCACCTGAAAACCGCTGCTGAACCCGGACATTTTATCGGTGAGCTCAGACTGGGCTGTCGCTTCCTTTTCAGTATTATGTCTTCCGATCACTACAGAAGACACCGCGACGCAGACCAGCACCACTGCTGCCAAAATGATAAAAAACTGCGGTCTTAAATGAATTTTTCTTTTACTTCTGTAATAATGTCCTTGTCCCATCCTATCTGTCCTTTCCTGGATGTCTTGGCCTTTTAAGGCCGCTATTGATTATTAACCGTGTCGATCACTGCTGCAAATTCGCTCTTAAAGGTATCCTTATCCAGCCCAGTCGCGGACATGGAGTAGGTCATGTCTCCCTTCGTAAAATACGCAATAAGATCCTTACCTTCAGCGTTTTCAGCCATGTTATAGGTAATGCCGTTATAGGTTTCCGGGCTGTAAGTCAGCTGCTGATAACCACTGATGTCACCCCCGGCATTCTTCTGGCTGCGGACTGTCGCTTCCGCTCCACCTGTTTTCTGGTATCTCAGATCCACCAGCTCATCGCCGATAATATACATCTCTTTTAACTCAAAGCCAGAGTAGGCCGGCAGAATCGCCGGTGAATACCCAACTTTTTTCTCAATCTGATCGATTGTATCATAACGCACCATGGGATTCGGAATTTCTTCCTGCTTCTGTCCGGCATTTGAGCAGGCGGTAACCACCAGCACCGCAAATACCAGAACGCTTAAACATAACGCTGCTTTACGTTTCATTTTTGCTTCCTCCTTTATGAATACTTTTTTCTATGGCGGACAATCGCCACAATCACAATAGCAGCGATGGCCAGTACAAGAATGCCTGCCCCAATGCCCATCCAGGTATAAATGGTCTGAACCGACGGCCCGATATGCACCGTGGCCTCTGCTGTGCAGGGCTGGTAATCGTCGCTGCCGGCAAAGCTCACCTTTACCGTCTGATCTCCCTCGGCATGATTGTAGTCGAGTTTCAGCTCATCGCTTCTATACTTGATGGGTTGATTGTTATGGTCCACCAGGCTCAGCTTAAGGCTTTCCAGCACTGCGGTGTCCAGCTTCGCACTGTTCTTATCATAGGGCACGCTGTGCGGGTTCTGGGTGAGCACCACTGCGCAGGGGGCGGCATCAATAATCTTGACATTGGCGGTGACCATGGCGGGCTGGTAGTTGCTGTTGCCCAGATATTTCACAGTGACATCCTGTTTTCCCGCTGTATGGTTATAGCTGAGCTGTAGCTCACTCAGTGCAAAACTGACATTCTTTTTAGCATTGTCAGTAATGGTAATCTTGAGCGCGTCGGCTATGACTTTATCCATTCCTGCCTTGTCATCGTGATAGGCAACCTTCGGCGTTTCTCTGGACAGGGTAATGGTAACCTTTTGAGGATTTTCCACCGTAACCTTTGCCTCGGCCACCGATGCTGCGTACTCGGTATTCCCCTTGTACTTCACTGTAACCAGCTGTGTACCCTCATCGCGGTTATAGCTGAGATCCAGCTCATCTGTATTGTACTTGATATTTTCTCCGTGGCTGTTTACCACCCGCACCTCCAGCGCTTTGATAATCGCGCTGTCCATGCCAGCCTTATCTGCAAACAGCTTGACCGAGGGCACGCTGCCCACCAATAGAACGCTCGTGCCCTCCAGGCTGTTAATCTTAATCATGGAGGTTGCTTCGCTTTCGGCATATTTCTCATTGCCTTTATAGGTTACTGTTACTTTCTGATTCCCCGGGCTCCGGTTATAGCTGAGTACGATGTCCTCCCGGCTGCTGTTGATCTTCTGGCTTTTTTCATCCATGACATTGATGGCCAGGCTGTCGTAAACCATTTTGTCCAGGGTTTCCGGGTTCGCGCTGTAATTTACCACCGCACCGGAGGCTTTCAGATTAATATAGGTCGACTGCGGCGGCAGCACGCTGGGCATGGGCTCATTGCCCGCAGCAAAAGCCGGGCTGCTCCCCCAGAGCATAAACATTGTCAAAAATACTGCCAGCAGGCACCTCAGACCTTGCTGTCTCAAAATTGAGCACTTCATTTTCCTCTCCTTTTCCGGAATAAATTGAATATTCCACTTTAATTAAAATTTTATTTCTAAAAGGATTATACATGATGAAGTTCCACAAAAGATCCCCAATCAGCGCTCTGGGAGCCCCTGCCCTTCTAGTTTCTTTCAGATTAATGCTACCACCTGCAGCACCTCAGAAACACAACTCACAAATCCGGACGCCTCCTATCTTCTCCGGGCTGCCACAGCTGTGAGCGCTGTAAAACCGGCCAGCAGAATCAAGGCTGCCGGTACAGAAGTCTGCTCGGAAAGAATACCCGTATGCGGACCATCCCCGCCGCCCTTTTTCACTGTGATGACCGCGCTGGCGGTTTTTCCGCCATCCTCAGTGGTGACAGTAATGGTGGCCTTTCCAACGGCTATGCCTGTGACCTTACCCTGATTGTCTACCTTGGCGATCTTAGAATCTGAGGATTTCCAGCTCATCTTTTTATTGGTGGCATTGGCCGGTTCGATGGCAGCTGTCAAAGTCAGGCTTTTTCCCTGAGTCAGCTCAGCGCTGGTCTTATCAAGCCTGACACCTGTCACATGCACCACTGGCTCTGGTTTATCCGAGACCAGCACTGCCCCAAAGGTCCGTAACCTGTTCTGAGCTTCCAACTCCCTGACAGTACCGCTATAAGACGCCGCAGTGGTCGCAATCACTGCTTTCTGTCCTTCTGGCTCTGGAAGGTAGAGGTACAGGTTTGCAGCATCATCGGTCAACGCATCCTTGAGGTTCAGTGTCTTTTCGCCTACCTTACCCTCCAGGCTGCCTGTATTGGCTGCTGTTCCCACAGTCAGTGTGGTTTTATAGGCCCGCGCTCCTGCAGCGTCTACCGGTTCAGGTGCAACGGTATTGTGCACTGCGTTCAGACTGCCGCCATCTACTGTGATAATGTGTTCTCCCGCTGCTGCTCTTTCCAAAGTCTTACCGGTTGACGGCAGCGCCCTTTCCTGGATGGCGGTTTCTGCCAGAATGTCATTGGTATTTCCAGATACCCAGGTGGTACCCCCATTTACATGAATGCTGCCATTGGCGTACAGTCCGTATACATACTGGTTATTGTCGTTTTCCGCCAACAGGTGGTGTGTACCGCCGCTGATGGTAATATTTCCATTTGCGCCGACTGCGTAGCTGCCGCTTTTCACATCCACACTGCCGCCGTTAAAGCTAATATCGCCCTTGCTGCCGACAACCAGGGTTTCTGTATCACCCTCATCTGTGCCGGTCACCTTACCACCATTGATGGTAATATTGTTTCCATACAGCCCAAAGGATCCCTTCACATTCACATCTCCCCCATTGACGGTAATACTGTCCTCAGGATTTTGCGATTCAGAAAAAACAGCCGTGCTGGATGCGCTGTGAGCTGTAATGGTTCCGCTGTTGACCACAATGTTCCGCATGCTTATGATAGCCCCATACCGCCTGTCCGACGCCACCTCGCAGCTCAGTCTTCCGCTGCCGCTAAAGGCCAGTGTATCAATATCACCGCTGTCTGAAATGAATCCCGCGAAAATAGCGTGATCATCGTCCGATACAATGCTGTTGTCACCTCTGGCGATAAGCTCAGTGTTATGGTTGTTGACCTGGATTCCGATATTCTCGGAGTGTATCTTAATATTGTCAAGGGTCAGACGGTAATAATCCGCAGTAATATCATCCGGCGGCGCTATATATGTCTTGCCGACCATGATTTTTTCATCGGTTTCGTTCTGACCCTCTCTCATGGACGCAGTGCTGTTTCCCGGCTCCAGAATGTAATGGGTTTTAAAATAAAAGGGTGTGTGGCCGTTCTCAGAGGTAACCGCCATTTCCGGAATTGATTCTTCCATCTTGGCTTCATATCCATTACTTCCTTTTACTGCCACTCCCTCATAGTCTGTCCCGTTTATTGTCACACCAAAGGGACTTCGTTCAAGCAGCGAAGCATAAACACACAGCTGTCCCTTGTCGTTGGTATCCATATCACGAATACCATATACGCCGTTTTCCGGGTCTGCCTTGTCCTCGCCAAAGTAGCCGACCTTGAAAAAAAGGAATACGCTGCTGTCAGCCGGCAGGCCGCTCATGACCACCCGCTCTACTTTGATCTCAGCACCACTATCCTCATCGACATAGCTGATGGGCTCCGGTTTGATTTTATTACTGCCAGTAAAGATACTGCCACCCTTCAGATAAACCCGGGTAGGTATCTCGACGCTACCAAAATCGCCGCCATAAATATCATACTTATCACCACGGGCGTAGACGGTTCCTCCGGTAATGGTCACGTTATCTTTTTCCTTGTCTTTGGCACAGGCTCCGCCGTGAATACCGACCTGAGCTCCTGAGGCATTGACTTGACCGCCGTTGATGGCCAGTATATTGGTAGCGTCCAGTCCGACATATCCATTCTTGGCTGTTACGCTGCCGCCGTTGATGGTGATGTTTCCAATAACAGAAATGCCTGAAGTACCGTAGGACACGCCCCTTTCAACCGCGTCTCCGGTAACCGTACCGCCGTTGATCACACAGGCACCGCCCTTGCCTTCACCGTCTCCGGTGGAAATACCAGCGCCGGGAGCCTTTCCTGAAAGGGTGCCGCCGTTGACCTCCAGGCCATTATAGCAGTAAACCGCCCCAGCGTAAATCGGTGTCTCACCGTTATCTACCTCCGCGGTAAGACTGCCGCCGTTCATAGTCAGCTTTTCGGCAAAGTGTGCACTGATGGCATATACCTCTTTAGCGCCGGCCTGGATGGCTATAGCCTTTATACCCTGGCCATCCACAATGGCGTTGGAGGCGTGAATCTGGCCGCCCTCCATAAAAGTTCCGCCCAGCCCTAAATTTTCAAAGGCAAAGCTGCTGCCTGAGCGCAGCGTCAGTGTGCCGCTGCCGGCCACAGTCAGCTTTGACGCGTTGGTACCGCCGCCCTCATCACCGATGAACAGGGCTGAGGTCTTCTCTGATTTCAGATTGCTGCTCCCTGCCAGCGTGAGGCTGAGGTCACCCTGCTGTACATACAGGGGCATTCCCTGCTGTCCCTCGCTGTCTGTGGCAATCTGCACACTGTTCAGGGTAAGCGCAAAATTCCCATCGCCCTTAACCATAATCACATCTGTGGTCACCGGGGTATCCGGCGCCATACTGACAGTATAGCTCCCTCCCTTGATAAAGCACAGAGTGCCTTTCTCGTAGGTGTAGCCCTCCGGGCTTCCTTCGACCACCAAACCCTTCCCGGCCTGGATGGCGGATGACGCGGCGGCTTCCTCCGCCTTTACCATAATGCTGCCTCCTGCTGTAAGCAGCAGGAATGCGAGAATTGTGGTAAGAAAAACATGAATCTTTTTCATTTTAGTTGCTCCCTTCTTTTTGCATCTTTATACTGTTTCTTATCCTATCTTACACCCCAGAGTACAACAAAAGAACAACAAAACCCGGCTTTATTCCATTTTAGAGCAAATAAAAATCCGCGGCGGCGTATTTCGCGGCACCGCGGGATTCTGTACGTGTTATCCCAGGCGGTATTCTATCCATGCCAGAGCGTCCTCGATGACCTCGTCACGGATATACTCGTTAAAAATTTCATGACAGGCATTGCCATAGATCTTCATCTGCTTATCCTCAGAGCGAATATCCGCAAAGAAATCCTGTGTGTCCTTCGGTGACACCAGAGCGTCTTTTTCACCGTGCAGCAAAAGAACCGGATAGCTGAAGGTTTTATTATCCATAAGCCAGCGCAGGCCCTCAGCGATGCTCTGGCAGAGACCAGCAGTAAAGAACTTGCCGTTCAGAGGGTCCTTTCCATAAGCCTCTACCACGGCCGGGTCGCTGCATACGCCGTCGCCAAGCTCATTGGGGAACTCCGTCTTCGGATCAAGCCCCATATCCACATTGATGATGAGCCCGGTGTTGTCGCGGGTCAGCCCGCCGGACAGCACGATGCCGTCCACTACATCCGGATACCTGGTGCCGAATGCCGCTGCCGCGAAGCCGCCCATGCTGTGCCCGATGACATAGACTGGCAGCCCTGGATTTTCTTCTTTGGCCAGCTCAACAATAAAGTTGGTGTCATCGATGATTTCATCCTTATTTGTGTAGAAATAGCGGTCCCCGGACGATTTTCCATGGCCTCTGTGGTCAAAACGATACACCTTAAAATCACGGGCAGTAAATTTGCCGGTAATGTAGTCGTACCGGCCCTGATGCTCGCAGAGCCCGTGTACGAAGACCACGACCGCCTTGCATACCTCTGGAGTATCTACGGTCATTACCAGCTCCATGCCGTCAAAGGACGCAACGGTTAATTCTTTTCTCATGATATTCCTCCTTAAGGATTGAGTGACGTTTGCATTTAATTTTATTGTAATGGGGAATTGCCTCCATGTCAACACTTTCAGATTTAGCCTTAAGAAAACCCACAGGGGGAAAAAGACCATCGCAAAGGCCTGGAATGGTGTAATTCCATCTTTGCCGCCCTTCTCCTGGTGGACATTCAGGCAGACCATATCCTTAAAATAAAATGACGAATTTGAGGAAAGCCCAGCCATATTGAAAAAACAAGTCCCGCGATCAGGCACAGTACCACCAGCGGTATGCTCCATACCACACTGCTGACAACATTGATCATATTATTAAAAGTTTCCAAAAGTTACCCTCCTAATTTACAAATGGAGAATGCAGAATGGCAGGTACAAATTTGATTGTAATGCGGCCATAGGCCGCCTCCCAATCGTTTTTGCGCCAGCAAAAGCGTTCATTTCGCCCCTGTCCGTCGCAGTAAAAAAAGCTGCTCCTCTGTTAAACTCAGAGAAGCAGCCTTTTATTCCTTCACTATTCTTGCATCAACTGGCAGCCTTTTTGGTAATAGGCCTCCATTTCCTCCTCAGGCACCATATTGCCGCCGGTAGCCCAGACCAAATGCACCGCGTTTTTCATCCGCTCCTCTGCCAAGCCTTTTTTCTCAAGATAAGCGGCGTCGCTCAGCACGCGGGACGGCCCAGGGAACCCCGCACAGCCTGAGGGTTCAATGGTCAGCCGCTCTGTGTCCATGACCAGCCCCAGCAGCCGGTACATTTCCTCATCCTCTACGGTAAACGCGCCGTCGATCAGGGTTCTCATCACCCGCCCAACCAGACGGGAGGGACGGCTGACTGCCAGACCGTCAGCGGCGGTTTTGCCATCCAATCCAATATCTGAAACACTGATACCATCATTCAGTCCGGTCATCATCCCCAGGAGCATGCAGGGCGCATGGGTTGGCTCTGCAAAAAAACAGTGGGCATTTTCGCCAAAGACGGTTTTAATACCAAAGGTTACACCGCCGGGCCCGCCGCCTACGCCGCAGGGCAGGTACACAAACAGGGGATGCTCCGTGTCTATGGCAATTTTCAGCGCGTCAAGCTGCTTTTTCAGGCGCGCAGCCGCTGTGGAATACCCCAGAAACAGGTCGGCTGAGCCCTCATCATCCACAAAGTGGCAGGTGGGGTCACCCTCTGCCTGTCTTCTCCCTTCAGCCACAGCCTTCTGATAATCCTCAGGGTACTCGATGACGTGCACGCCCTTTGACCGCAGCATGTCCTTTTTCCAAGGTCTGGCATCTGCCGACATATGCACTGTGACGTCAAAGCCCAGCTTTGCGCTGATAATGCCTATACTCAGCCCCAGATTGCCCGTGGAACCAACAGCTACCCTGTAACCAGAAAACAGGTCTTTAAAGCGTTTTTCGGCCAATATGGCATAATTATCCCCAGCACTCAGCATCCCTCTCTCAGCAGCAATGGTTTCTGCCAGCTTCAATACCTCGTAAATGCCCCCCCGGGCTTTGATGGAGCCTGAGACAGGCAGATGGCTGTCGCATTTAATCAGCAGTTTTCCTGGGATCGCTCGTCCGTACCGTTTTTCAAGGGCGGCCTGCATATCCGGCGCTTGCTTTAACGGTGATTCTATAATGCCGCCGGCCTCTTTGGTTTCGGGAAAGCTGGCTTCGATATAAGGTGCAAATCGCCGTAGTCTTGCCTCCGCGTCGGCTGTGTTCTCCTGCGTAAAGGGCAGTTCACCGATCTCGCCTGAGTCCGGATTAAACCAGATAACCTCCTCACCCCGCTGCATACGCCGGGTCAGTGGATAATCCTCATATAACTGATTCACGTCCATTTTGTTTCCTCCATGATCTCATAGTTACTTTAAAGTATACCGTTTTCCAGAAAAAATTCCATTCTATATTCTGCCAAATTTTATACCAATCTTGACAAAAAATGAAAAGCCGGGGCGCTGTAAATCGAGCCCCTAGCTTTCGCTTTGTCTATTCGCCCTTTTCTTCAGATTCTGCTTCGCCGGCTTCCTCCGCCATTACCGAATCGTCATCCGCAACCAGCTCCAGATAAACGGTCGCCTTGAACAGGTCGCCGTCGATGGTCAGATCAAACTGGCCGTTCTGCAGCTCAGTCAGGTCCTTGGCAATGGCAAGCCCCAGTCCGCTTCCCTCGCTGTGACGGGTATCGTCGCCGCGCTTAAAGCGCTCCAGCAGTTCTTCAGCCGGAATGTTCAGCGGATCGGCTGAGATATTCTTAATGATAAAAACCCCACGGTCTGTAAACAGGTCCCGGTCAATGGTCATATAGACCCGGGAGCCGGGCAGTGCGTATTTGAGCACATTGGACAGCAGGTTTTCAATGACCCGCCAGAGCAGGCGGCCATCCGCATGTACCATCACTTTTTCCTGGGGCCGGCTGACAATGAACTGAAGACCGGAATCCTCAATCTTGTCCTCAAGCTCTCCCATCCCCTGGTTTACCAGCGCTTCCACGTTTACGGTATCCCAGTGCACCTCCATATTGCCTGTCGAGGCCTTGGCGGCCTCAAAGAGGTCATCGGTCAGCGCTTTCAGACGCGCAGCCTTCTGTTCCAGCACCCCAATGTAACGCTCCCTGGATTCCTCGTCGATGTCCTCCTTTTTCAACAGGTCGATATAGGTGATAATGGATGTCAGCGGGGTACGGATATCATGGGAAACATTGGTGATCAGCTCAGTTTTCAGCCGCTCACTTTTCAACTCTTTTTCCACCGCGTCTCTGACCGCTGTCGACAAGCCCTCGTTAATATTATTGATGTTTTTTGCCATTTCCTCCACCGGTCCATGCCCTTCAACCTCAATCTTATAGCCTGTATCGCCCTCATAGATGCGTTCCACACCCTTGATGGTCTGATCCAGAGATTTCGCCCGCTTTGCGCCAAACCACAGAGCCACACCCAGCAGAATAATGCCAATGGGCGGCAGCGCGATGATGAGCATGCCCACAATGGCGATGATGATAATGGCTGCGCACAGCAGCATCACCAGGGAGCGGCCCTTGATCACATTCCGGTAAAAATCCCGGATGCTCCGGCCGAAGCGTTTGATCAGGCGTCCGCACTTTTTGCACAGCACAACCGTGCCAAACCGGTCCATAAAGCGGTGTGCCTTGACAACACGCACAATGCTCAGCACATAGTTGTAGGCGAGAGCCACTGCGAAGATCAGCAGGATCGCGGACATGTAGGCAGGCAGTCTGTACATAATGCAGGCCACCCCTGCCGCAATGAGCATCCCCTCAACCCATGCCAGAATAATCAAATGCAGATCCCAGTACATGCGGTCAATGGCCAGCAGATGAATGTCGTTGTCTGTCTCGCGGCGTCCGGCACCAATACAGGCCACCACCAGACAGATCAATGATAACAATCCGCAGACGAAGAAAACCTGAACGGCCAGTACTGCGTCTGCGCGGTCCTGGCTGTAAATCTGAGCCATGGTGTCGATCTTCTGATCATCAAAGGCCATAACAATACGGTTGTCCGTATTGCCGTTTCCGCCGTAGTCATAATTCCTTACTTCCTGGGAAGCGTTGATCTTCCCCTTGTTATTTTCGAGGTAAACCTTGGACTGCATCAGGGCCTCAGGCGTCACGCCTTCGCCGCTGGTCTTTTTCTGCCCGTCCCGCTCAATATACCATTTCAGGCCAAAGTTTTTCTGAGCGTTTTCCAGATTATTAAGCGTGTTCGCATAGTTCTGGAGCTGCTTCTGTATCTGATCCTCCCGGTACTTCTCGATTTCCTTGCCGTGTCTTTCCATAAAAGCATCGGAGTTGATGACATCAATAACTGTTTTGGGCACCGTGCTGTCGGAACGCTCGCTGTAGTAATAACTGCTGACATCCCCAAGCTCTTTCTCCCACAGCCCGAAACGGCTTCGGTCTTCTGAAAGCAGCGAAAGCTTGTACTCCTCAATGGCAGCGTCCTCATCGAGAAGGGCCCCGCTTCGGATATACTCCTCGGAGCGGTAGGTATCGGCCAGAGCAAACAGGTCATGGTAAACACTGTAGACCTCTGAGCGCAGTGAGCTGCTCTTCAGATAATCCTGTTCATCCCAGGTTTCTGAAATACCAAAGCCCTCCATCTTGGTTGTGGCTGTCTGCTCCAGCACAAAGATGCCGGTGCTCAGAAGCAGCACCGCCAGGATGAACGCAATGAGTTTTACGCCTGTATTGCGGAGCAGATGCTCACTTTTTATCACGATCACTCCGCTATTGCGGAGGGTATTTTTCGACTTTGTATCCAATTCCCCACACCACCTTTAAGTATTTGGGCTCCTTCGGATTGATCTCAATCTTTTCGCGAATGCGCCGCACATGGACGGCAACGGTGTTATCCGCATTGTACGAAGGCTCCTCCCAGACATTTTCATAAATTTGCTCGATGGAAAAAACCTTTCCCATTTCCCGCATCAAAAACTTCAAAATTTTATATTCCACCGGGGTCAGCTTAACCTCTTCCCCGTCAACTGTCACTTTTTTATAGGCGTCGTCCAGCTCCAGTCCGCCTGTTTTGTACACATCTGTCCGTTTCACATAGCTGCCAAGGGTCGTGTAGCGCCGCAGCTGGGACTTCACCCGGGCGATCACCTCCAGCGGATTAAAGGGCTTTGTGATATAATCGTCTCCGCCGACAGTCAGTCCCATAATTTTATCGTTGTCCTCGGCCTTTGCCGACAGGAAAATAATCGGAATGTTCGCGGTCTCACGGATTTTCAGGGTTGCGTGAATCCCGTCCATTTCGGGCATCATGATGTCCATCAGTATAAGATGAATGGTATTTTCAGAGACAATTTCCAGCGCTTCTTTTCCGGAATAGGCCTTGAAAACAGCATATCCCTCGTTTTTCAGGTAAAGCTCCAGCGCGTCGACAATTTCCCGCTCGTCATCACATATTAATATGTTCATTTCTTACTCCTTCTGTCCTTCAGTATCGATCTGATGGTATTATAATACCATAACATTCTTACAAAGAAAGTGCCCATTTTATTAAGAATTTATGAAGCAAAAAAAGATCGGCGCAAAATCGCGCCGATCTTAAAGAGTGTCGGAAAACTTATTAGCAAGAGACAAGGCGTTAAAAAAGGCTTGTTAATGGAGATTTACAGGAACAAAATGCTACGCATTTTGAGTAGATAGCGGCCGCAAGACGCTGCAGGCTGTCGAAAAAGTGGCGCAGCCCGAGACTGCGCCTTTTATCCAGATAAGAAAAAAGGTCCAAACGTTGAGAAAAACGGCCGGGAATCGTGCCGCTCTATCCCTACAGCCGGACACAGGCGAGATAAAACATCCACTTTAGTGAAGAAGCTGCTAATGTGAGGGTAATGCCCGCAGGACGCTTTTTTCTTCCTTAGGTAAAAGGCTTCGTCTCTCAGGTTTTTTTACACACTGTAGCGGCCGCAGGCCGCTCTATAATCGCTTTTTCATTAGAAAAAGGGTTCGTGAATTTTCCATTCTCCATTCTCAATTTTCCATTGAAATTACTTCTTGCTTTAACTTTAAATCAAACTTTTAACTTTTTCAATCCTTTCCTACGCCTTACTTCTCGGCAGAATCCTGGAGCCATAGCGCATGCCGAAAATGCCCCGGCGCTCATCTGCGATCATCTGAATAAAGGTGTCGCCATACTCTCCTGCGATCATCCCATGTCCAGGCTCGATCATCGTAACCGAAGAGGTCTTATCCCCATTTTTTAACAGCACTTCTCCGTCTTCGCCCATAAAAAGTTCTACCTTTGTGCCTTCATCAGAAGCGTAAACGCCGCAGGCAGCTTTGAGGGTTTCGGCATCCCAGGGCTTATTTTCATAATGATGAAGGATTCTTTCTGCCTTGAAGCCCATGCCCATGCTCAGGGCTGCTTCCGCCACGCCGCTGACCGGCACATCCTCTGTATTGCACAGCACAATAACGCCCAGACCCTTTTCACGGCACCACAGCAGGTGTGAGGAAACGCCGGGCAGGCTTCCACCATGTCCAGTTACCTGTAAACCGTTCAGCTCCTTGATATCCAGCCCGTAGCCATAATCTGTCACGTAGGAGTCCATCTGGCGCTTTGTCGTCATAGCTGTGATGGTCTCTGGCTTTGCAATGGACGTTCCGTTAAGGCCTGTCCCATCATTCAGATACATGGCAATGTATTTCTTCAAATCCTTTAAGGTGGATTTCATAGCGCCTCCACCGTTTAATACAAAGGCGTTGTCATGATAATCCCTGACCTTTGTCAGCTCACCCGCGACAACCGCATAAAGAGCCGCATGATTTTCATCCTTCAGCGGACGCACAAAATCGCAGAAGCTCCGTTCCATTCCCAGAGGCTTCAAAATATGCTCAAGCAGATAATCCGCGTAGGAGGCGGAACCGCCGTGATGGTAAATAATATCGGACAGCAGTCCATAGCCGTCATTGCAGTAGCTGAAATACTCGCCCGGACGGCCGATAAATTCTTCCTGGGCATCCAGCCTTCCTGCCACCTGGCGGCATCCTTCCTGAGCCAGCTCTGCATTGTATGCCAAGTCACCCACGACAGCTTCATCTAGGCCCAGTTCTGCCGCCACTGTGTCCACTACAATGCGTGACTGAGGAAAATACCCGCCGCTGTGAAACATGAGATGCTTGATCAAAACCGGTTCTCCCTGGTTCATTCCCTTAAATTCCGGAATATAGTCACTCACCGGGTCCTCAATGCTCAGAATACCGTCCTCCTGCATTTTTAAAATGGCCAGGCAGGTAAAGGATTTTGTCAGGGACGCGAGGCCAAAAATCGTTTCGTCGTCAATGTCTTTTCCGGTTTCCTGATCCCGTTTCCCGAAAAAGCGTTCATATTTTGTCACTCCCTGCGCGTCCACAATGGCCACAGCCATCCCCACAGCCTGGTGGTCTTCCATGCATTTTTTCACACTGGTTTCAAATTTCTCTTGCTCTGTCATCTTGGTTCTTTTCTCCTTTAAGGCTTTTGTCTTTCCATAGTATACAGCTTATCTGTCAATAAATAAAGCCATAAATAAAAAAATCCCGCAGTGCCGAAGGACGGCGCCGCGGGATATGTTTTTTTCTTAGAGACCCATGAAGATTGGCGCGAATACCAATGCAACGATGGTCATTAATTTGATTAAAATGTTAATGGATGGTCCGGAAGTATCTTTGAATGGGTCACCAACGGTATCCCCAACAACAGCAGCTTTATGTGCTTCTGAGCCTTTGCCGCCATGTACACCAGATTCGATGTATTTTTTGGCATTATCCCACGCACCACCGGCGTTTGACATCATAATTGCCATGAGGACACCAGAAGCCAGAGCACCAGCCAGTAAACCACCAAGCGCTTCTGCACCTAACAGGATACCCATTAAAAGCGGAGCAACAATGGCCAGAAGGCCTGGAGCAATCATTTTCTTCAAAGCAGCAGCGGTTGAGATATCAACACATTTTGCATAGTCCGGTTTGCTGGTACCAGCCATAATACCGGAATCTTCTTTGAACTGACGGCGAACTTCTTCAATCATGTCATTGGCAGCATCGCCTACAGCTTCCATGGTTAAAGCGGAGAATAAGAATGGCAGCATTGCGCCGAGTAATAAACCGATGATAACCATTGGGTCCAGTAAGCTGATCTGGCTTAAGCCAACTGTTTCAGCATAAGAAGCGAACAGACCAAGAGCGGTCAGCGCTGCAGAACCAATAGCGAAGCCTTTACCGATGGCAGCAGTGGTGTTACCAACAGCATCCAGCTGGTCCGTAATGCTGCGGACTTCTTCAGGAAGTTCAGACATTTCTGCAATCCCGCCGGCATTATCAGCGATAGGGCCATAAGCGTCAACGGCGATGGTCATACCACAGGTGGATAACATACCAACAGCAGCTAAGGCAATACCGAACAAGCCAGCAGCCCAATAAGCCAGGAAGATCGCAATCGCGATCGCGATCAATGGCAGCGCTGTAGATTTCATACCGACAGCCAGACCAGAGATAACAGTGGTTGCGGAACCTGTTTCAGACTGCTGAGCAATATGCTGTACTGGTTTGTATTTTTCAGAGGTATAGTATTCAGTCAGCTGGCCGATAGCAATACCAACGATTAAACCAGAGATAATTGCAATGAATGGATAGAAGCTGCCTAACATATAAGTAGACAGGAAGTAGGAAGCAATGATGACCAGAACCCCCGATACATAAGTACCCATATTTAAGGATTTCTGCGGGCTTCCGCCTTCTTTGCCGCGCACGAAGAAAGTACCGATAATTGAAGCGACGATACCGATAGCGGCTAATAATAATGGGAATAAAATACCGACAACGCTCTGGGTAACAACAACACCCAGGGTCATTGCTGAGATTAAAGAACCAACATAAGATTCAAACAGGTCAGAACCCATACCGGCAACGTCACCAACGTTGTCACCAACATTATCGGCGATAACTGCAGGGTTTCTCGGGTCATCTTCAGGGATACCGGCTTCTACCTTACCAACAAGGTCAGCCCCAACGTCAGCAGCTTTTGTATAGATACCACCGCCAACACGGCCGAATAAAGCCATAGAGGAAGCACCCAGACCAAAGCCAGTTACAATGGCTGTATCCTGGAAAATAATGTAAAGTACGCTAACACCGATTAAGCCTAAGCCTACAACACACATACCCATAACGGCACCGCCTGAAAAGGCTGTGCTCAGGGCCTTGTTCATGCCTTCTTCCTTAGCGGCATTCGCAGTTCTTACGTTTGCTTTGGTAGCGACGTTCATGCCGAAGAAACCAGCCAGAACTGAGAAAAGTGCACCGATTAAGAAGCAAACAGCTGTCTGCCATCCGAGGCCGGGTGTCACACACAAGATAATAAATAAAATAACAATAAAGACGGCCATCATTTTGTACTCTCTGGTCAGGAAAGCCATGGCGCCTTCATGAATGTAAGAAGCGATTTCCTTCATACGGTCTGTGCCTTCAGCGACTTTATTGACACGGGCAGTATAGAAAACTGCAACTAACAATGCGATTACCCCAATAACAGGAGCGATCCATAATTCCATTTTGCAAATTCCCCCTTCGTGAAATTTTCAGATTTTTCGATTAAGCTAAAAGTGAATAAATGAAAGCAGATAACATAAATACAATAGCGGAACCAATCGTGATCTTTTCAAGAATGGCTTCAAGACCTCTGGCTTTCTTACGGCCGAATAATGTTTCAGCGCCGCCTTCAATCGCGCCACCCATACCTGCAACCTTTGCCGGTGACAGCAGAATGCTGATAATCAGTGCAAAACTTGCAATCACTAAAAGAACGATTAAGAATGTTTTCATTGTATCACCTCCGTTTTAATCGTAAGATAAATCTTATCATAACCTTAAGATTTTTTCAATAATAAAATAGGCCCTGAAAAGGAATTTCAGGGCTTTTTTTGCATGTAATCGGTTTTCAACCGCAAATTTTTCTTATTTCTTAATAAGTGATGTCCCGGTCATTTCCGCGGGAACATCCATGTCCAGCAGATCCAAAATCGTCGGTGAGATGTCCGCCAGACGTCCATCGTCTCTCAGCTCAATCTTACCCGCGCCGGCGATCACACATTCCACCGGATTCGTGGTGTGGGCCGTCCATGGCTTCTTGGTATCATAGTCAATCATCTTTTCCGCATTGCCGTGGTCAGCGGTCAGGATCACATTGCCGCCCTTGGCTAAAATGGCGTCAATCACCTTTTTAGAGCATTCATCCACTGTCATGACGGCTTTTTCAGCAGCTTCCATCACACCGGTATGCCCGACCATATCGGTATTGGCGTAGTTGAGGATAATAACCTTATATTTATCCGAATCAATGGCTTCCAGGACCTTTTCAGTTACCTCATAGGCGCTCATTTCCGGCTGTAAATCATAGGTTGCCACCTTTGGCGACGGTACCAGAATACGGTCCTCACCTTCATACTGTTTTTCAAGGCCGCCGTTAAAGAAATAGGTGACATGGGCGTATTTTTCTGTTTCGGCAATACGCAGCTGCGGCACACCATTAGCGCTCAGGTATTCGCCCAGGGTATTGGTGACTGTTTCCGGTTTAAAAGCAATTTCAACACCTTCAAAGCTGGCGTCATACTGAGTCATGGAGATATAATGTACAGGAATATAGCCGCGTTCACGGTTAAATTCAGCAAAATCCGGTTCGATAAATGTCCGTGACAGCTCACGGGCACGGTCCGGACGGAAATTGAAGAAAATAATGGTATCATTAGCCTGGATACGCTTATCCACTTCCGGCTTAATGACGGTTGGGATAACGAATTCGTCATTAACGTCTTCCTTGTAGCTCAGCTCCATGGCTTCTACGGCCGAGTCCGCAGCGTTGCCTTTGCCCAAAGCAATGGCGTCGTAGGCTTTTTCAACCCGTTCCCAGCGGTTGTCACGGTCCATGGCATAATAGCGGCCTTCAACCGTTGCGATTTCGCCCACGCCGATCTCCGCCATTTTTGCTTCCAGTTCCCTGATAAATCCAAGGCCGCTGGTCGGAGCAGTATCACGGCCATCCATAAAGCAGTGGACATAGACCTTCTCAACGCCTTCCTTCTTAGCCAGCTCCAGCAGACCGTACAGGTGTTTCAAGTGGCTGTGAACGCCCCCGTCAGACACCAAACCCATCACATGCAGGGCGGTGCCGTTTTCCTTGACGTTTTTAATGCCATCCATAAACACCGGATTTTCAAAGAAATCCCCGTCCTCAATGGATTTCGTGATGCGTGTCAGTTCCTGATAAACGACGCGGCCTGCTCCCAGGTTCAGGTGGCCGACCTCGGAGTTGCCCATCTGCCCTTCAGGCAGACCAACGCCTAAGCCGCTGGCTACAATGTGGGTGTGGGGGTATTTTTCATAAAAAGCATCCAGGTTTGGAGACGGCGCTTCAAGTACAGCGTTGCCCTCCGCAATGGGCGTATAGCCGTATCCGTCCAGGATAATTAACGCAGTTAAATTTCCTCTCATAAATATCAATCCTTTCTTTGTATCGCTCAATGTCAAAGCAATAACGGGAGCTCGGAGCTGTTATTTTTCTCCTCGTCTCCCGTTATCAATCACAATTTCCCGGTCTTTATCAGTGGCCTTTGTTAAAATTTAACAATCTTAGCAAAATCAGCTGTCAGGCTGGCACCGCCAACCAGAGCGCCGTCGATGTTTGGCATGTCCATCAGCTCTGCGACATTGGCAGGCTTCACACTTCCGCCGTACTGTACACGGACAGCTTCAGCTGCATCTTTACCGTACATCTCTTCAATGGTCTTGCGTACCCAGCCGCAGGCTTCGTCTGCTTCTTCCTTAGAAGCGGTTTTTCCGGTTCCGATGGCCCAGATTGGTTCATAGGCAATGACGACCTTGGAAATATCGTCAATATTTTTGCAGCCTTCCTTGATCTGTCCAACGACCTTGGCTTCTGCTTTTCCGCCTTCGCGTTCTTCAAGGGTTTCACCGCAGCAGACGATTGGGGTTAATCCCAGTTCCAAAGCTTTGATGGCTTTTTTATTAACAGCCTCATCTGTTTCGTTATAATATTCACGGCGTTCGGAGTGGCCGATTACCACATATTTCACGCCGATGGCTGTCAGCATTTCGCCAGCGATTTCGCCAGTGAACGCGCCGCTTGTTTCATAGTGCATATTTTGAGCGCCGATACCAATATTGGTGCCTTCAGTCAGTTTAACAGCTTCTACTAAATCAACATAGGGCGGACAGAAAACAACTTCTGCTTCAGCGCCTTCTACTAAAGGTTTTAATTCATTTATTAAAGCGGCAGCTTCATTAATATCCTTGTTCATTTTCCAGTTGCCGGCAATGATTGGTCTTCTTGACATAATAATCTCCTCTATATTTGTATATTATAGTTATAAAAAATGGCAGTTTTTTACAAAACCGGACTCAGCATCATTTGTTTTCTAAAACGTCGATGCCTGGCAACACTTTGCCTTCCATAAATTCTAAGGAAGCGCCGCCGCCAGTAGAAATATGGCTCATGCCGTCTTCAAACCCAAGCTGTTTAACAGCCGCAGCGGAATCCCCGCCGCCAATGATGGTCACTGCGTCCGATTCAGCCATCGCTTTGGCAACCGCAACGGTTCCTTTGGCGAATTCAGGGAATTCAAAGACGCCCATCGGCCCATTCCAGATAACGGTTTTAGCGCCCTTAATGGTGTCTGCAAAAAGCTTCTGAGTTTCAACCCCGATATCCAGACCCATCTGATCTGCCGGAATCGCGTCAACCTTCACGTTTGTAGCCGGAGCATCTGCCTTGAATTCAGGCGCTACGACCACGTCGATTGGTAATAACAGCTTGACACCCTTTGCTTCAGCCTTTGCCAGCAATTCCTTTGCAAGGTCGATCTTATCTTCTTCCAGTAAAGAAGTACCAATTTCATAGCCCTGCGCTTTTAAGAAAGTGAAGGCCATACCGCCGCCGACAATTAAAGAATCAACCTTTTCAAGCAGGTTGTTGATGACACCGATTTTGTCAGAAACCTTGGAGCCGCCCAAAATCGCAACAAAAGGTCTCTTGGGATCTTCTAAGGCACCTCCGATGAAATCCAGCTCCTTCTGAATCAGGAAGCCTGAAACAGCTGGCAGGTAATCTGCAACGCCGGCTGTGGAAGCATGCGCGCGGTGGCTGGAGCCAAAAGCATCTTCAACAAAAACATCACCCAGGCTTGCCAGCTCTTTGGCAAAGGATGGTTCGTTTTTCTTTTCTTCTGGTCTGAAACGGGTATTCTGTAACAACAGAATCTGGCCCGGTTTAAGCGCTGCAGCTGCATCCTTGGTTACCTGGCCAACAACCTCGCCGTCATCGTTAAACACAACTTCGGTACCCAGCACTTCGGACAATCTCTTCGCAACTGGCAATAAAGAGAACTTCGGGTCGGGTTCGTTCTTTGGACGTCCAAGATGTGACATTAAGATAAGAGAAGCTCCCTGATCCAAAATATACTTGATGGTCGGCAGAGCTGCCTGGATTCTGGTATCATCTGTGATAACGCCGTCTTCATTAAGCGGAACATTGAAGTCCGCGCGCATCAATACCTTTTTGCCTTTTAAATCGATATCTTTTACTGTTTTTTTCATAAGTTTCCTCAACCTCGTTTCAAATTTCATTAAAAAAGGGGGTCGCGTGACCCCCCGTTTTAAAATCTACCGGTAGGGGCAGATTTAGTACTTGTTATTATGTAGTTTTATAAATAAATGGAATTAAGCAAGTTCAGAGAAGTATTTGATTGTTCTTACCATCTGGCTTGTGTAAGAGTTTTCATTGTCATACCAGGAAACAACTTTTACTAAGGTTTCGTTGTTGCCCATGTCCATGACAGTGGTCTGAGTAGCATCGAATAAAGAACCATAGTTGATGCCAATGATATCAGAAGATACTAATTCTTCTTCAGTGTAACCAAAGGACTGGTCAGCAGCTTTTTTCATTGCTTCGTTAACCTGTTCAGCTGTTACAGCACCTTCAACAACAGCAACTAACTGTGTTAAAGAACCGGTCGGAACTGGAACACGCTGTGCGCCGCCATCTAAAACACCCTTTAATTCTGGGATAACCAGGCCGATTGCTTTAGCAGCACCAGTAGAGTTTGGAACGATGTTTACAGCTGCAGCACGAGCTCTTCTTAAATCGCCTTTTCTCTGAGGTCCGTCTAAGGTCATCTGGTCGCCGGTGTATGCGTGAACGGTAGTCATGTAGCCTTTTCTGATCTTAGCTAATTTGTTTAAGGTATCCGCCATAGGAGCTAAGCAGTTTGTTGTACAAGATGCAGCAGAAATAACCTGATCATCTTTCGTTAATGTTCCTTCATTAACACCGAAAACGATGGTTGGAAGATCGTTGCCTGCCGGAGCGGAGATAACAACTTTCTTGGCGCCTGCATTTACATGAGCCATTGCTTTGTCTTTAGAAGCGAAGAAACCAGTACATTCCAGAACAACGTCTACGTCTAATTCGCCCCATGGTAATTTTGCAGGATCTGCTTCTGCATAGATTTTGATTTCTTTACCATCAACAACGATCGAATCTTCCTTAGCTTCTACCTTATCAGCTAAAGCATAGGTACCCTGAGCTGAGTCATATTTTAATAAATGAGCTAACATTCTTGGGCTTGTTAAGTCGTTGATAGCTACTACTTCATAACCTTCAGCACCAAACATCTGTCTGAATGCCAGACGACCAATTCTACCAAAACCATTAATTGCAACTTTTACAGACATTTTATCTGCCTCCTTAAAAATATAATACTTATTTATTTAACTTACGGATGATCTCTTTTGCAGCGCTTTCATCCGTTATTAACACCATATTCGGCTTAACACGGCTGACCCCTATAATGGCGTCGGCTTTGCTCTCGCCGCCCGATATCGCAATCACATGCTGGATACGGTTATAATTTTCAATGCTGATCCCGATGGTACTGGATGGGGAAACCACGTTTCCGTCAATATCGAAATAATGTCCGAAGGCTTCGCCCACAGCGCCCTTGTCAAGCAGGGTCTGCTTTTCGCTTTCCTTCATGTTCCGCCAGTCCGCCAGAACATCTGCCCGTCCGATGCCAAAGACAAAAATGTCAATGTCATCCATTTTATTAAATACCCGTTTAATCTCCGGGTAATCCTTCAGGGCTTCCAAAAGGCGGTTATCAATGTTATCGGGTAAATGCAGCAGCTCATAATTCGCGTGGAGCTTAAGCCCCATTTCAGCAACGACGTTGTTGGCCTGGGTGGAATGACTTTTGCCAATTCCGCCCCTTGCCGGAATCACATAGACATCCGGGTAGAAGGCTTCCTTCATCTGTTCTGCGATGGCTGCTGTGCTGGCGCCGCCAGTCAATGCCAGGATGTCCTTGTATTTCATGATGGACAACACATAGCGGGCGCCTGAACGGCCCATGAATTTCAGAACCTGATAGTTCATATCCATGTCGCCCGGGGAAACAATGGCTTTTTTCAGATGCAGCTTTTCCTCCAGCTCGCGCTCAAGCTGCTCAAGACCGTTATAGGTGTAAAGCATGCGTTTGAGCTGAATGATGATCTTGCGTCCAAGCTCTGTCAGGACAACGCCCTGGCGTTCTACCTGGACAAGCTTCTGGGCCTGGAGAAAATCAATTTCGTTCCGCACCTGGCGCTCACTCATATCGAGGACGAAAGCAAGATTTCGTCGCCCGATCGGCTCTTCGCTTTTGATTGTTGACAGAATGTTGTAGCGCATCTCAATCAGTGAGCCGATTTCCGGCACAACCAAACGCTGCAGGTCAACTAACTCTTTGCTGATTTTTATGTTTTCGCTTGACAACTTTTCACTTCCATTCCGTCTCTGAACTTGTCTGTTCATTTTTGTTCCCGCTGGGACAAATTTATTATATACCAATTCTGAAGATATTTCAAGTTAAAAAAAAATTAAAATGAAAGCCTTGAAAAATCCTTAACTCAGCCCATAAAACATTCTTTTTTTACATTGTTAAATGCTAAACATAAAAAAACCGGCTGTATCCTCTACAACCGGTTTATGATGTCTTTATCGAAACTGCTTTCGCTTCGAAGATGGAAGTATGTTTAGTGCTTCCCGGTATTTGGCAATGGTCCTGCGGGCCACATCAACCCCCTGCTCCTTGAGCATTTCAACAATTTTCTGGTCGCTCAGCGGCTTACGCTTATCTTCAGCGTCCACAAAGGCCTGTATTTTCTGCTTGATGGCCTCTGATGATACATCGTCCGCTCCCTGGGAGAATCCCCGTTTAAAAAAGAACTTCAGCGAGAAAGTCCCCTTTGGCGTCTGGACATATTTTCCACGGATGGCACGGCTGACCGTGGATTCGTGCACTTCGATCATGTCCGCAATGGCCTTAAGCGTCAGCGGCTTAAGATCCTCTACCCCTTCCCTGAAGAAATTTTCCTGGTAGTGGGCAATGGCCTCAATGACCTTGCGGATCGTATCCCGGCGCTGCTCGATGCTTTTAATGAGAAAAGCCGCTGAATCCAGCTTTTTCTCAATATATTTCTTGGTATCTTCATTTTCATTCCGTGTCTTCAGCATTCCCTGGTAAAAGGAGTTAATCTGAAGGCGCGGGGCTGAAATATCATTAATCTGAACCACCAGCTCATTGTCAATCCACTCAATGCTGCCGTCCGGAATAATGTACTTCACACCGTCAAAATTGGTAAACTGCCGTCCTGGCTTGGGTTCCAGCGTTTTTATCAGCTCTTTGAACTCTGCCAGTTCCGAGGTGGAAATGCCCGTTTCCTGGCTGACCCGCTTAAACTGGTTTTCGGCCAGATCGGTCAGATAATTATTGACAAGATTTTCATATTCCTCCTCGTCGTAGCCCTCCTGACGCAGCTGGATCAGCAGACATTCCTTGATGTCCCTGGCGCCGACCCCGGCGGGATCAAATTGTTGTATAATTCCGATGAGCTTTTCGACCACATCCTGTGTTACGCCCAGAATGTCGCAGATATAGTCCATATCAATGAGCAGATAGCCGTTATCGTCAATGCAGTCGATCAGATATTCCCCGATCAGGTTCTCTGTTTCTGTCAAATCTTCAGAAAGCACATGAAACTGAAGCAGCAGATACTCGTTGAGTGTGGTCTCATAATAGGAAAACTTCTCAAAATTAAACTCATCGTCGGGATCATAGGTGGATGATGGCGTATTTCTGAATTCTGTGGACTGCATATTCTGGAAATAGTCGTCCCACTCAATCTGGTCCTTGCTTTCCTCTTTTTTAGCCGCATCGTCTTTGACAACCTCCATGGATTCCATCGGACTATCGTTAAATTCCAGCATGGGGTTTTCCAGAAGCTCCTTATCAATAAGGTTGTTTAGCTCCATGGAAGTCAGCTGCAATATCTCGATCGCCTGCTTCATTTCGGTTGTCATTACTAATTTTTGTGTCTGTTTTAAATTTAAATCAACCTTAATATTCATTCTTTATCCCCTCTTCTCCTTCAAAGTATATCATCTCAGGTAAAAAAGTGCAATCGTTCTTACAGCACCTAGGCGGTCCATCCCAAAACACAGTAAAGGCAGGCCATAAAAAAACAGACCCGCAATAAATCACAGATCTGTAAGTCATAGACAAAGTGGTGCCGAAGGCGGGGGTCGAACCCGCACGGTATTGCTACCACTGGATTTTGAGTCCAGCACGTCTGCCAATTCCATCACTTCGGCTTATAAAGCATGCTATTACAAAGAATACCCGCACAGCGAGTACGCTTAATATAATAGCATACTCTAAATTAAAATTCAAATAAATTTCAAAATAAATTTCAACTTTTTTGATACGCCTCTACAATCCGTTCAATACAAATTTTCTCTGATAATTCATCCGTTGGGATAATGATGTCGCCGATCTCATAGTAGGGCTTTCTGGCTTCCAGCATATCCACAATCTTCTGGTAGGGATCTGCCTCCTGAAGCAGCGGACGGTCCGTATTTCCCCGCACCCGGCTGTAGATCGCTCCCGGCGACGCGGTCAGGGTTACCAGGAAGGTCCGCTCTTTTAGCAGCTTCCGGTTCTGTTCACTCAAGACAATCCCGCCACCAGTCGAAATCAAGAGGTTCTCTTCTTCCGCCAGAGCCGCCAGCACGCTCTCCTCCATCCTTCTGAAGGCTGGCTCTCCCTCCTGCTCAAATATCCGGGAGATGCTTTTTCCCTGCTGCTTTTCAATATAGGCGTCGGTATCCACAAAGGACAGGCCCAGTCTCCTGGCCAGACGTTTACCAATGGTGGTCTTGCCGGTTCCCATATAACCGATCAGCGCAATGTTTTTCTTTTCCATCTTATACGCCAAGGGTCTTCCGCAATTTCAAGATGTCTTTCAGTGTAACCTGTCCCGGCGCGGTAGCCTTGACGCCTGAGGCAAAGGTCAGGCAGCCCCCCATCACTTCCGGCAGGATTCTGGACAGGCGTCCCTCCTCGCCCATGGAGATCATAATCATGGGCTTGTCTGTTTTCAGGCTGTAGGTGCCGCCGGCCGCTGAAGCGGTCTTAAAATCGACTTTATCCCTTGCGTACAGGGCCAACTTAAAGGCGTCCGCCCCTTTTTCCTCCATTTTGTCCAGAATAGAAATGATTTCATCATAGGAGCCGGTTTTGTCAAAATCATGATAGGAAACCATCAGCTTGTTCTGCGCGGACTTTACCACCTGCTTAACCGCTTCAAAATATTCCTCGCTGCTGTTGAGCTCAACGTCAATATAGGTGACCGCGTTGGATTTGGCCGCATTGGCGATGTGCTTCCAGCGGTCCTCATTTAAAACATGCCGGAATCCGCCTTCCTTCACATCTCGGAAGGTATAGATAAGGCTTACACCCAGGTTCCGGATTCTTCTTAAAATCCTCCGCTCCTGTTCATAATCATCTTCCAGAAAATAATCACGGCGCCATTCCAGATAATCTGGCTTCTGGGTCAGCGCCTCGTCAATTTCGCGGTACAGGTCCTCTTCATTATCCGATACTAACGGAATACAGGTAACAAACTGGTTTTTACTTAGCATTTTTCTTCCCTCTAAATCATTTTAGATTCACGGATACGTGTTACCTCTATTATAGATGATTTTGCGCAGTGTATCCAGCACTATTTCTCCATATAATAGCTCATGCTGCTGAGCTTTTGGGTGTTTTTGTCGATGGTTCCTTTTCCCTGAAAGACCTTTTTATAGGTCTTGACCTGGGCGGTTACCCTCACCGACCGTTCCTGTCCTGATAACGGGGCCACCTCAATATTGTAGCGTCCGCCGTTATCTTCATTCCTCCAGCCGCCTGTTCCTGTATAGTCAAAATCCGCGTTGAGCTCAGCCTCCGCTTCGGCAAAGGCATTCTCCACCACCAGGATACAGATCTGATAATCACGGTAATCCTGATTGGCCTCCAGCTGATTCCGCATCTGCCCCAGCAGCGCCGCCGCAACAGTAAACAACAGCGCCAGAACGATGAGTACAAGGGGGAGCGCGTAGCCTTTATGATTCATCTCAACAACACCTCATTCGGATAATAAAGCCGGACATCCACTGCCGGTTCTTCCTTAATAAATTCTATGATTAGCCGCACTGCGTTTTTTTCCTCGAGCTTAAGCTCGAAACGGACAGCATTGTGGATCAGCTGACTTTTTCCGCCCGCCCTGATGGGTTCCAGCTTCACTTTGTCCACCTTGTTCCGGTAGACCGTTCCAGATGCCTCAATGGTATAAAAATTATAATACTCCGGGTTTTCCATATCCTGCAGATACACCCTGCCATCCTTCACAAAAATTTCCCTGGATTTTGAGAGCTGTTTCTGCAAAAACAGGCAGGCCCGTCTGCTCTCCTGGCCGCGGATCATTTTGCCTGTGATTTTTCCAGTTACCTCCCCTCCGAATTGAAGCGAGGTGACAAGCAGCACCAGCACCATCGACATAATAAAGAGCCCTGTCAGCACTTCGACCAGCGTATAACCCTCCCTGCTACGGGTAAACCACTTTCGCATAAAAAACCTTTTTCTTTCTGCCGGCCGCCTCATAGCTCAGCTGTAACTCATAAAGCCCTGAAACGCGGGTGGAGGGGTGCACTTCAACCTGCCAGCCCGGATGTTTTCTGACAATCGCTGCGATTTCCTGCTCAAAGGCCTGTTCTGTCTTCCCGGCAGGAATCCCGGTGCGTATTTCGTTTACAATTCCATTGATATTAAGGCTCTGCTCCAGTATCCCCTCGGAAACCCTTTGCCCGATGATCACTGTGTGGTAAATGGTAAAAACAGACACAATTCCCACCCCGAGCACTGCAATGGCTACCACTGCCTCAATCAGGCTGAAGCCGCGCGTATCAGACATTTTTATCACTTAAATAAATCCTCCCTGTGACTGGCTGTATAATCAGGTACTTCTCTGGCCGGCCATTGCGGTAAAAGGTGACTGTGCCGCCGCGGTTAACCACGCCCGACCCGCTGAAAACAATCTCGTTCTGGACCAGATTCCAGGTAATCCGGCACTGCATGAGGCGTACAGACTGTGTAACCACCATCTCACGCCTGTCCGGATCAAACGCTATCGTATCCACCCGGTCTTTATAAAGTTTTACCGACGTGCCGTATGGATCGCCGGACATCATGGCTGCGTCACGGCTTTTTAAGACCGCGTCGAGCACCTGCTCATATTCTGCCCCGGCAGCCCGCTTCGCGTTTCCCTCTGTCACTGAATATCCCAGTCCTGCGGTCACCGCCAGAGCAAAGCCCAGAATGGACAGAGTGATGATCAGCTCGATCAGGGTGTGTCCTCGTTGATGCGCCATTTTATTTTACTGACTGGCAGAAGGCGTTGCTGCTGGTGTAAACTCGACCTCACCGTTTTCATAGGTGAAGCTGCCGCCAGACTGTTCTTCGATTTTGTCTGTTTTCAGGTATCCGGCCTCCTTCAATGCTGTGACCAGCTGGTCGAAGCTGTCGCTCCCTCCACCTGCCAGCGTGGGCAGGTTTCCATTGTTATCCGCCTTATAGACCTCCAGAGCAGTTTGGACCACCGCCAGGTTTGCCTGGTCTGTTTTCAGGCCTGAATTATCCAGTACCTTCGTAAACTGCGGAATGGCCAGCGCTGCCAGCATTCCCAGTATCGCCAGCACAATGATCAGTTCAATGAGGGTGAAGCCATATTTTTCCGCGATCTGTCTCTTTAGTTTTTTCATTTTTCCCCTTTACTCATACTAACTCGGAATAGCCCGAATAGATTTCAAATACCGGCTGCATAACCGACGCCATTATAAAAAACACCAGTCCGCCAACCACAAGCAGTACCACTGGTTCCAGCAGTGCGGTCATTTTCCTTATTTTCCGATTGATCTCGTCGTTATAATAGACCGAAACCTTTATGAGCACCTGCTCCATGGTTCCCGAGCTCTCGCCAATGCGGATCATCTGGACAAAGCGCCGGTCAAAGATTCCTGCCTCTGCCAGGCTGTCAGACAAAGCCGCCCCACGCCTTACCGCTTCCCGCACTGCGTTTATTCTACGGCGCATGACACGGTTTCCCAAAATTTTACCGGCGATTTCCAACGCACTGATCATATCAATACCGCTGCTTACCATAATGGCCATAGCATCCGCAAAACGCACGCCCTCCATCAGCCGCATAAACTCCCCGACCCATGGAAGCCCCAGCAAAAAGCGATCTCTTGCCAGCGCACCAGTCTCCTGTCTGACCGCGACCAGGCCCGCTGCCAGCAGCAGTAAAACTGCCAGCAGTATCCAGCCACCGCCGGACATCAGCGCTGTACTGACCCCCATAAGTATCTCGGTGGTCAGCGGCAGCTCTGCCTCCATGCTTTCAAATATTTTCACAAAGGCCGGCAGAACGCCTGCCATAAGGTACATCACCACCCCTGCAGCTACCACCGTTACCAGCGATGGATAGAACAGGGCCTGGACGATTCTGCTCCTCAAGTCAGCCTGCCCTTCATAGTAAATCCCCAGATTTTCCATGACCAGATCCATACAGCCGCTCATTTCACCCGAGCGCACCATCTGGACCATAAGCTCCGGAAACATCTCTGGAAACGGACGCAGCGCTTCGGAGAAGCTGTTGCCCTGCTTCACCAGTGTCTTAACCTGCAGGACTGCTTCTCCAAAGCCTCTGTTTTTATGCTCCTTTCCGGACAGCTCCAGAGCGTCGATGATCGAAACCCCTGCCGAAAGCGTAATCGCCATCTGTCTGCAGAAAAGTCCGAGCATCCGCGCGCGTCCTGATTTAAACGCCACTGCTTTAAGCCATGCTGGTTTCATCATTTCCATAACTCATCACCCTCAGCCCTTCTGTCACATCGGTGACACCGTTTAAAATTTCATTTCGGACAAGCTGTGAAAACTGAACCAGCCCGTTCCCCCGCGCAAGACTGTGGAACTGCTCATAGGAAGCGCCGGAATGAATGGCCTCTCTCAGGCTCTGGTTAAGACACAGCACCTCGAAAATTCCCTTTCTCCCCAGATAGCCGGTGTGCCGGCATTTTTCACAGCCAGCCGCGCGGTACAGCACCTGTTCTTTTTCAAAGGCAAAGAGCCCGCGCTCCGCCTCAGTTATCGTATAGGCACTCTTGCAGTGCGGACACAGCTTTCTCAAAAGCCGCTGGGCGATAATGCCCCGCAGAGCCGTGGACAGCAGATAGTCTGCTGCGCCCATATCCAGCAGCCGGGTAACCGTTGACAGCGCATCGTTGGTGTGGAGGGTCGACAACACCAGATGGCCGGTAATGGCCGCGCGCACAGCGGTAGCCGCAGTCTCCTCGTCCCGGATTTCACCGACCATGATCACATTGGGGTCCTGCCTCAAAATGGCCCGCAGCCCTTCGCTGAACCCGAGGCCAACCCGCTCATTCACTGGTATCTGGTTAATGCCCTCCAGATGAAATTCGACCGGGTCCTCAATCGTGATAATGTTGAGGGCCTGGGTATTTTTCTCTTTTAAAAGACTGTAGAGTGTCGTCGTTTTTCCACACCCTGTCGGACCGGTCACGAGTATCAGTCCGTTAGCCTGATTGAGCATTCCCCTTACTCTCTGCTCATTTTCAAAGGAAAGGCCAAGTTCCTTCACTGGAATCAGAAATGTCTGGGCGTCCAGAACCCGAAGCACCACTTTCTCGCTGTAAACAGTCGGTACCACCGACACACGCAGGTCGATCTTCCTGCCCTCGGTTTCAAAGCAGAAGCTCCCATCCTGCGGCCTTCGTTTCTCTGAAATATCGAGCCCGGATAAAATCTTTATCCGGCTGATCATACCAAAATAATCCTTTCTGGCAACCTCCATGGTTGTGACCAGCTCGCCGTCAATACGGATACGCACCCGCATTTTTTCCGGGTTGAGCATCTCAAAATGAATATCCGAGGCTTTTTTCTGTACCGCAAAGCGGATAATGCTGTTGACAAGTTTTACAAAGCGATTGTCCTGAGCTTCATCCTGTCCCTGCTCGGAGACTGCTTTCTTTTCCACACTCCAAAATCTGTATTTCACATCGACCCTCTTGTTAAAATATAATCATTTCTCAATTATTTGACTGCTTATATCTCATCATACAGGATATTCTATTTTTTGTCAACGATTTTATTATATTACATAATAGTTTATTATTTTATCAAACTAAAAAAACAGCCAACAGAAGTGGTTATTCCCCCTGTTGGCTATTTTCTATTTTATAATCTCAAAAACGATTCCCTCAAAGCCTTCCAGTGCCATTTTCAACGGATATGAATGCTCCGCTCCTGGCTTTACATCTGCGCTTTTTGTTTTTTTTACTTTTTCAATGTGATGTGGTTTAGTCATCAAACTGCCCTTCTGTGTTTTTAACTCATAGGCGCTTCTTTTACTATTATTGCCAGTGTTAAAAATTTTTTTAATTTTTACGCGGTCTGTCAGCTCAAGGACCAGCTCCTCAATGGGCTTCGCGGCAAAATTGAGTACTGTCAGCAGCTCCTGTCCACCAGCGGCGCGCCGGTAAGCCAACACAGCCGTTCCTTTTGTTTTAACCGGAACAAAGGAAAAACAACCGCTGTGGTAGTCATTTTCATAGAGTGCCGGGCACCTCTTGTAAAACTGGTTTAAGGCTGAAAAGTAGTCAAAGAATTCCTGATGAGCAGGGTACTTAAGCAGGTCCCAGTCCAACTCGCGGGCCTCGTCCCACTCTCTGAAGTGTCCCAGCTCATTCCCCATAAAGTTCAGCTTTTTGCCAGGGTGGGTAAACATATAGAGATACAGCAGGCGTGCCTGCTCAAATTTTTCTTCATAGCTGCCGTTCATTTTGTCCAGAATGGTGCCTTTCCCATGTACCACCTCATCGTGGGAGAATGGCAGCATATAGAGTTCATTGTAGAAATAGTGCATGGAAAAGGCCAGCCTGCCCATATGGTCTTTGCGGTCATCTGGATGAATCTTCATAAAATTCAGGGTATCGTTCATCCACCCCATGTCCCACTTGTAGTCAAAGCCCAGCCCGCCGTATTTCACCGGGGCTGTTACCTTTAAAAAATTGGTGGAATCCTCCGCCATGCGCAGCACGCCGGGATAGCGCTCTGCCAGGCCCTCATTCATGCCCTGGATGAACTCAACCGCCCCCTCATTGGCTCCGCGGGCGGCGTCACCCTGCCAGTACAAGGCATTGCTGATGGCGTCCATCCGCAGGCCGTCAAAATGATATTTCTCGATCCAGAAGGCTGCCGCCGACTGAAGAAAGCTCCGCACCTCTCCCCGGTAAAAATTAAAATTATAAGAGCCCCACTCACTGTAGCCTGTATCTGCATCCGGATACTCATACAGCGCAGAGCCATCAAACTGCGTTAAGGCATAATCGTTGGTGGCAAAATGCACCGGGACGAAATCCAGGATCACTCCGATACCCGCCTGATGAAAGGTATCAATGAGGTACTGCAGCTCTGCCGGCGCGCCGTAGCGGGAGGTCGCGCTGTAAAAGCCTGACACCTGGTATCCCCAGGACTCGTCAGCGGGATACTCGGTCAGCGGCAGGAATTCCACATGGGTAAAGCCATGCTTCTGCACATAGTCAAGAAGCTGGCCGCACAGCGCCTCATAGCTGTACCAGCCCGCCGGACCCTCCTCCGCCTTGCGCCGCCAGGAGCCAAAATGCATCTCATAAATGCTCATCGGCTCGTTATAATGCGGGCGTTCCGCTCTTCTTTGAAGCCATGCCGCGTCTTTAAAAGCATAGTCCAGGTCTACTAAAACCGACGCGGAATTTGGTCTCAGCTCCATGGCGTAGCCATAAGGGTCTGCCCGGTCGAGCACACGCCCGTCCGTCTGGTGAATCCGGTATTTGTAGAGCATGCCGGCTCTGGCGTTTTCCACAAAGCACTCATAGCCCCCTCCTGTGCCAAAGGGCTCCATGGGTGTATCCTGCCAGCCGTTAAACTCCCCGATCAGCGTTACCGCCTCTGCCCCCGGCGCGTATACTCTGAAAACAAAGCCCTCACGTCCGTTCTTCTCACAACGGTGCGCGCCAAAATAATCGTAGGCGTCAAAGGCCTTCCCAATATAAAAATCATGCATTTCCATGATGTTGCCCTCCCCTGTTTATTACTTACAATTATATTGGAAAAACAGCGGCCCGTCTACTGTCAAAACGCCCGAAATGTCAAAAAAAGGCAGCGCCAGAGTGTGTTCTGGCGCTGCCTTTTGCAGGGTTCAATCTGCGTTTTCTTATTTTTCCAGATAGGCCATGAGCGCATCCCACTCCGCCTTTGCCTGGTCATAGCCAATTCTATAGCTTTTCTGGACACCCTCAGGGTTGCGGTCGATCACCTTTGTCTCAATGGGGTTCTCTGGACGCAGCACATAAATTTTCCCCTCGGCCTCCAGCGCATCAATCAAATCCATGGTGTCATTGTAGAACAGGTGGCGGTTTAGAATGCCCTCAGCAAAGGCCGGGTGCTTCCGGTAATAGGAGCGCACCATCCGTTCGTGGCCATAGGGCTCCTTGCGGTAGCCCTTTTCACGGGTTAATACCAGAACAGCCTTCTCATTGCCGTCTGAAAGGGCCCGCTGGACCGGGACAGAATCAGCGATCCCCCCATCCATGTAGGGCTTCCCGTCGATTTCCACCATCTGGCTCATGAACGGCAGCGAGGTGGACGCGGCAATAAGCTCTGCCACATCGCCCTCCATCTTCTCAAAATAGCGGGCCTCCCCGGTCTCGCAGTCGGTGGCGGTCAGGTAGAAGGTAACGTCAGCGCTGTAATAGGTCTTCATATCAAAAATATTATAGCGTCTCGGCAGCTCATTATAGGCGAAGCTGCGGCTGAAAAAATTACCCTCCTTCAGCAGGTTCCCCATCCCCATATACCGTTTGTCCGGCATAAAGGTTTCTGCGATGGCAAAGCTGCGGCCGGGCTGCTCAGATATATAGTTCGCGCCGTTGATAGCGCCCATGGAAACACCGATAATGTACGGGAATTCCAGTGATTTTTCCATAAAATAATCCAATACGCCGGAGGAATAAATGCCTCGGAAGCCACCGCCCTCCAGCACCAGCGCTGTTTTCTCAAATTTCATGCTCAGTCCTCCCTTATCCTCATGGTCATTTCAATCTGGCAGAGGAGGATTCCCTCCTGGTTTTCGATGTCCATCCGGTAGGTGTTTTCATCAATCTCAGCAGATTTCACGGTGATCATGTCGCCGTAGAAGCCCTGGTTTTTGTAGATAATCTTCGCGGTTTCTATTTCGCCTGCCTTTACCTTTTCCAGGGGCAGCGTCTCCAGCGCCCACGCCAGGTATTTGACATGGTTGACGTGGCTGTTAAAATCAATGTCCAGGTAGCGGACCTGGAAATTTTTGGACTCGGTCCATTCCTCCACCTTAGCGACCCGCTTGAGTTTAAAATGGTTTTCATGGCCGCTTTCATAAACGTCCAGCTCCGGCACATTGCTCAGCCGCTCCAGACGGTTTTCCCTGCGGTTTTGCAGCATCCATTCCGTATCGCCCTCCACCATCATCCTGCCGTCCAGCGATTTGATGGCAAAACGGCGGTGGGCGGCGAATTTATCAAAGGCGATGGCCTCGGTCTCCACCATGACCTCATCGTTAAACTTCGGGTACTCATGAAACTGCAGCTTGTATTTTACCAGAAACCAGGCCAGCCCCATTTCATCCAGAACCTCCGGCCCCACGCCGAGCTGTTCGCTCTGCTCCTGGCTGGTCTGCTGAAAATAGTTCAGCGCGGCTGTGGGCTGCAGCTGGTAGTTATAGGTGCATTCGTAGCCGTTGATTTTCTGCTTTTTCTCGTAAATAATTCCCACTTCTGTTGTCTCCTTATCCTTATAAAAATTAGCCGAATGATTTAATTTTCAATGAGTCCAAGCGCGCGCAGAATAAACTCACCAGTACGCCGTTCCGTCCCCTGGTAAGGGTAAGCGTGCATATCTGTACTCGGGTTAAAATTCAGTTCAATGATGCCAAAGGGTGATTTTTCGTCCCGGTAGTCTTCAATGATGATATCCACACCGCAGAACACAGCCTTCACCGATGCTGCCGCCTCCACGGCAACGCGTTTAAAGAAGTCCGGCATTTCGTCAGTCATGTCAATGCTGTCGCCGCCAGTGCTGATGTTCGAGTTGCCCCGCAGATAGACGGTTTTTCCATCGGGCAGCACATCGCCGAATTTCAGCTCCTGCTGTTTTAGATAAAGCTCGGTCTGTTCGTCCAGCTCAATCTTTTTAAGGGGTGCGGTGTAGCCGTAGCCTCTGAAGGGGTGCCTGTTTTTTTCATCGACCAGCTGAGTGATGGTGTGGATGCCGTCGC
>ERZ781275.344-NODE-344-length-56534-cov-4.298323_pt1 | contig 56534 bp, 63 predicted proteins | sample MGYA00375853_ERZ781275 | MGnify/ENA primary metagenome ERZ781275 (study PRJEB29790, sample SAMN03653691) | human gut metagenome | host: Homo sapiens | place: USA: Dallas, Texas | collected 2012-07-23 | study: EMG produced TPA metagenomics assembly of the Gut...
TCTTTAATCCACTTGTCTAAACCTTCTTTTGAGACAAATATCCTTCCGTTACTTTCGCCGTCTTTTATCACCGGGAATCCTTCTTTTTCCCTTGCCATTTTATAAAGCTTTCCTTCTTTGATCCCGCTATACTGCGCTGCCTCTTTTATGGAAAGAACAAGGCCATAATTGTTTTTCTCATCTTTTGGCTTTGCTTCATTTAGCTTTTTTAGCTCGTCCAAAATGGATAAAAGGATCACTTTTGTTTCAACGGTTTCTAATTCGCGAGAGAGTGCTACGTCCATTTTTTTTCATCTCCTCTGCTTTCGTTTTTACTTGCGCACTATGCTCTTATTTAAAGTTTTGCCAACATTGGCAATAATTTAGATACATCATCTAAAATCGCGGATGCATGGGCGATACTATATCCTTGTTTTTTAATCATCTCCATTTTATACCTCCTTTTTCGGCTTTTTGCTTCGCTTAAAATGTGTTATACTCTCCTTATCAGTGGTAGTGCGCTGAAATCTAGGAAAGGGGCATAATTTAGAATGACTGTATCTGATGTTCAAACTTTTGATTATTTACTTAAAAAGTATTCATCTAATTTTCGTGAACAATTCATACTAAAAACTGTTGTTCGTTTTAACAATGAATATTGGACTGGTGATTTTGTGCCTGCAGTTAAAGGTAGTGGAATCTCTGTTTTTTCTTTAGATTCTTTTGCTTTAACTCGATCTGAAAAAATGATTTATCCGTCTGACAACACTCCTGAATTAGCTCAAATAAATGAAGCTAATGCCTACGTTGAAAAAAATGTTAATATGGGAATTTCTGGCTTTCTTAAAAAAGAACCTTACCTTCCTCTTTTACTTGATATTTTTTTAGACGTTATAAAAAACACAAATTTATCAAACGAATTACCAAAACGGATTTATAATCCACTCCGGCTTGATCGTAATGTCAGCTTTACTTCACCGGTTTTATCTTTGGAAGAAGTGGAATCTATTGAGATTGCATCAATTATTCAGGAATCTTTACAAAATTAGATTCAAACTTTAACTGTTTATAAGCGTACTCTAAGCTTGCGTATGCCTCTACATACGTGAGCTTATTTTCTTTAATCAATTCAACTAAAGCTTCACCTGTATTAACTTCCATTTCATTCAAAAATTCTGCACTCTGTTTTCTATCGATGGTGAATATCTCTAAATTTCTTTCTGGATTTTTGGGCATTTTTATTACCTCCTATCTGACTTCTTATTTCACTTAAATTAAATGCGTACTCGCGTTTTCAATTCGAGGCAGGTCAAAACCTGGGCACTCTTCAAATCCACAGTTATAATTCTCAATTTTTTTAACCCAACAAAATGCGCATGTTGGGTTAATTTTTTTCCCTGTTTTTGGATCGAAATTTCCGACCTTTTTTTCTTGATCTTTTTCCACGCTCTACCTCCTAGCTGGCTTTTGAAAAATCGGGATCCGTCTTTTTCTGCCGTTCAACATTAATCATTTCGGCTGCTTTTACAAAGAGATCAACTTTTTCGATGTCAGCATCGCTTAAATTTTTGATTCGCTCGAACAGTTCAGCCGCCTTTTTTTCTTTTTCTTTGGTCAACATTTTTATCACCTCCAATGTCGTTCTACGTACATAATAAATCGTTATACGTATTTTGTCAACCCCGAAACGAATTTTTTCTTGACTTTTTTGTCGTTCTACGATATTATAATGTCATGGAGGTGATAGCTTGAACGACAAGGTGAAGGAATTAAGAAAACATCTTAACTTGACTCAAAAAGAATTCGGTGAAAGGATAGGTCTAAAACCAAATTCTATAAGTGACATTGAAAATGGAAAAAACTCTTTGACAGATATTGTTTTAAAATCTATATGTAAAGAATTTAACGTTAATGAAGAGTGGCTTAGAACCGGAAAAGGTGAAATGTTTGTTGATGTTTTGCCCGAGGACGAACTTGGTGCCTATCTCGGAAAAATCGGTACTGGTGATTATCCAGAAATCGAGAGGATCATAAAAGCTTACTTTCGTCTACCGGAAGAATCCCAGCGCGCAGTTGATCTGTTTCTCAAATCGCTTGCGGGTGACGCCGAAAACTAAAAAAGAGCAGGTTGTTACGCCTGCTCTTAAAATTTTCATTTTTATCTGTTCAATTTTAATAGATTATTTAAAAATGATCGTATTCTTATAAGTAGTGCAAAGTTGTCGGTACTCTTTATCATTACAACAATTTCTTTCTTTATTTCATTAATTTGTTTCATTTTATTTCCTCCGACCAAATGTTAATCTCAGTATAAAGCCATATCGTAAATTTGTCAATACTCATTTTGTAACTTTATTTACGTTTTGAGTAATTATATATTGACGTATCGGGAGATATATAATAGAATATAGAAAAACGGAGGTGCGTTATGATCTGTGATAAGCTAAAGGAAATAAGAGAAAAAACTGGCATGAACAAAAAAGCATTCGCCAATTATCTCGGCATTAAATATACGACTTATAACAATTATGAAACCGGAGCCCGTGAACCCGCATCCGATTTTTTAATTTTAGTATCAAAAAAATTTAACACTTCGATCGATTATATGATGGGGCTTACGGATAAAAAAATGATTCTTCACTCATACGAACTTTTGGCATCTGAAATGGAGCATATCGAAAAGTATCGTTCCATTGATGATTTCGGCCGCCAAACGGTTGACCTTATTTTAGACCGTGAAGTTTTACGTGCCGAAAATCAAAAAAATGAAAAACGCATCAAACTCCTTACTGGTACATTGGTGGATTTTCATGAAATCAAAGATATTGACGATACAGAGCCTTGTAAACTTCGCCCCGTAAAAACTACATTGCAATCTTTATCTGCAGGTACTGGTACCTTTGGTGACGACGATACTTTTACTGAAATAAATTATCCAGACGAGAAAGTTCCAGATGGTACGGACTTCGCATCCAAGATCACTGGCGATAGTATGGAACCTACTTTCTTTGATGGCGATATTGTTTTCTATGAGCTTACTCAAAACCTACATGAAGGTGATATTGGCGTATTTAGAAAAAATGATGAAAATTTTATAAAAGAGTATCGTAAGGATGGCCTTGTATCCCATAACCCGGCTTATGACGTAATTGTACCGGGTATGGATGACTATATAGCCGTTATTGGCAAAGTATTAGGAAAACTTTAAAGGAGGAATTTTTTATGTACAAATTTGATGATTCAGAAACTGAAACTTATTTTTATGAAATGGCCCGGATGTATGGCATTCAACACGTCAACCTCTCGGATGATCGCATTCTAACCATGGACGACGTGGATAACATTGTCCATGACGTAAAAGCTGTACAAGCGCTTGTTGATGAAAGGAGGCGATAAGATGCAAGTACCAGACTATCCTAGTGGCGGCAATGCTATCTATATACTTACTGAACGTTGGCAAATTGATAAAGTGCTTCAAATGGCCAATGGAAGTAAACAACGCTTTGATGAGATAATGGATGATATAAGGGACTGGCTTAAGATGATCTATACATTTGATCGAGAACGTATCACTTCTTACATGAAAGAAAATGGCCAAGAGTGCCCTGAAGATGATTTGGAATTTTGGCGTATGGTCAACAATACCATTTTGCATCTTCCACAAAGCACCGAAAAATTCATTCAGTATGCCAAGGACTGGCTTATTTTAAATGGCTTTGTGAATGATGTAAAACAATATGAAAGGGATGTTGAAAATAATGAAGTTGAACAAATCTTTCTCGCCTAAATTTGAAAAATAAAAACCGCCCTACCGTTTGTGACCGGTAAAGCGGCTTTGGTGTCCACCAGAAAAGGTCTGTGTAAACATCCTTAGACAAGATTATTATATCAGACCTTTTCTTTACTATCAAATTTTCTTTTTCTTTTGTGGAAAACATTTTCATTCTTCTGTAAATATTGTATAATACTTCTATCAATATTTTTAGGAGGAAAAAATGAAAAATTATCGTCCTTTAATCGCGACCGCTGCCGTCATGTTGCTTTTGATTTGCGTCCCTTTGCTGACACCCACAAAATCAATCGCCAACGCCGGAAATGGTTCGACTGAGGCGCTTTTTGCGGAAACACCAAACATCACCGTTGTTGATCAATTTGGCATTCCAGTTCCTAACGTGAAGCTTAACGTCCTTTTTGAAGCGGATGGTGAATCAAGGAACATTGAGGTTTCAACCCCACAAACGGGCTTTGTTCCTATTACTGGCAAATCTGGAACCTACACATTTACGGTCAAATCAGTCCCGGATGGCTATAAAATGACCGATCAGAAAATTATTCAAACGTATCAGGATGGATCGGCTTATACTGGAAAACAAATCACAGTCTATCGAAACGATGACAATAACCCGTTTACCTCCGGCGTTAGCTCTACTACCCTGAACGTTGATAGCGGTAACTTTAGTTACAATCCAACCTTAAATTTTAGCGCTAACCTTGTGCTTGAATTTAAAACTTATTTAAAAGACATTGTTAAAGAGGTGTTAAAGGAATTGGACGAAGAGGAAAAGCAGGCGGCTCCAACACCTTCTGATAATTTTTGGTCGAGTGATAATAGTTCCGTACCTTCTCCAACGCCCACACCAGTTCCATCAGTGCCTTCTCCAGAAGAACAGGATTTTGACACTATCTGCGCGATTGTCGCATCTGAAGGCGGTACTTCTTATGATAGCGCCATGGGCGTTATCTCTTGTGTTATGAACCGCGTTGATGCTGGCTATGGTTCTGATGCTATCAGCGTTTTAACTGCACCGGGACAATTTGCTTCTTATATCGATGGTTCTTATGTGCAATATACTAACGGAAAATATCCTGATTCTGTTAAACACGCCGTCATAGATTGCATGAAGAATGGTATCAGAAGTCATAACTTTTTAAATTATAGGACTTATGAAACGAGCGGTTCCGTTAATATCGGCGGAAATTGGTACTTTTAACTAAATAAAAAAGCACCCCGATTAAGAAGCAGATGATCGGGGCGCTGAGATAGGGCATATGGCCGATATCTCTCTCGCAATTGATATTGTACCATGTTTGCCCTTATTTATCAATAAGGGTATTTTTTGTGCCCTTTTGAAGAAAGGGGTTTATATGTCTCGTAATAAACACGCGAAAAAAATCAAAAATGGCCACGAGTATTATTTTTACCGACTTTACCATAAAAGTCTTTCAAAGCCTGTTGACCTTTATGGAAAAACCATCAAGGAGTTGAACGAAAAAAAAGAATCTTTAAAAGCCGATCTGGACCATGGCGTCTTTACTGAAAAATCATATTTTAGCTCTTACATGGAGACCTGGCTTAAGACGGTTTTCTTTAACGGTAAAAAGCCGAACACTATTACTGTTTATGAATGGGTTTTTAACCATCACATTAAAAAGTCTCCTATCGCTAAAATCCGAATGAAGGGCCTTACAGCGCTGAAAATTCAAGAATACTATAATCAGTTAGCCGCAGATGATACCACCACCAAAAGCACCATAAAAAGCATTCATGGGCTAATTGGGCCCTGCCTCCGATATGCGTTCCGTCAAGGCGCCTTATCTCAAAATTTGTCAGCGGTTATTGAACTTCCAAAGACGGACACTCCCAAAAAGGCAACAGCTAGAAAAAAAGGACGTTCCCTCACTTTGGAGGAACAAAGACAACTGCTTTCTTTTATCCAAAATTCCCGCTATGAGCTGCTTGTAAAGACAATACTTTTTACCGGCTTAAGAGAGGGTGAAGTACTTGCCCTTACCTGGGACGATTTAGATCTTGACGCCTGCACCCTGACTGTCAATAAAACACTGATCTATGCAAAAGATCCAAATACTGGAAAATGCCGCAATATCGTTCAAACGCCCAAGACTAAAAACAGTAACCGCGCGGTCCCGCTTCCTGCTTTTTTGATTCCAGATTTCCAGGCGCACCGGGTGGCACAACTCGAAAAGAAATTGAAGTTCTGCAATCAGTATGCTGACTTGAATATTGTATTTCCGAATGGTAAGGGGAACTATCTTCTTGCAGCTCAGCTTCGGGAGTATGTCAAAAGTATCTATGAAAAAAATAAAATGGATCCATTCAACGTCCATGATTTAAGGCATACCTACGCCACGCGGCTGTCTGAACGCGGCATCAATTATAAGGAAGTTCAAGACCTTCTTGGCCATAGTGATGTGACCACAACGATGAACATCTACACGCATACCATGGAAGAAACAAAGCAGAAAAGTGCATATGTTATGAATAATTTATATGACGAAATCGGATAATAAATTTTTTAATGGGCAAAAAAATGGGCAAAACGCTTTGCTTTAATGAGGAAAAGCCCTGAAGCCTACTGTTTAAGCGGCTTTCAGGGCTTCCCTTTAGAAAACTTGCTTTATTCTTGATTTAAAGCAAGACAATTATTTATCTTTTTTGCCTTTTTCAGGTTTTTTTTCGGATTTTTTTTCGCGTTTCCGCTCGGGCTTACGCTCCGGCTTTTTTTCCTGCTTTTTCTTCTGAATATCCGCTAACAGATATTTTCGGACTTCGGTTTCATCCTTTTCCAGCTGCATTTTGACAAAGACCGTTTCCTCGAGAATGCTCAGTTTAAACACCTCGCCCTCGCCGTCCGGCGTAATGACCTGCTGGCCGACTCTTGGCATCTTCTTGGTGACTTCCTCATAAAATTCCTGTTCATAGGTCAGGCAGCACAGCAGCCTGCCGCAGATACCGGATATTTTGGTGGAATTCAGCGATAAGTTCTGCTCCTTGGCCATTTTGATGGACACAGGGGTAAAATCGCCCAGCCACTGAGCGCAGCAGGTGGTTCTCCCGCATACGCCCAGCCCTTTGAAAATCTTGGCCTCATCCCGGACGCCGATCTGGCGCAGCTCGATGCGCACCTTAAACACCGCTGCCAGATCCTTGACCAGATCTCTGAAATCCACGCGGCCGTCGGCCGTAAAGTAAAAAATCGCCTTTTTCTTGTCAAAGGTATACTCCACATCAATGAGCTTCATCTCAAGCTTGTGGGCTTTTGCCTTTTCGATAAAAATATCCTTTGCTTCAATTTCCTTGCGCTTCAGCCGCTCAAAATCCGATGTATCCTTATCGGTGGCTTTCCTTATAACGGGCTTGATGGGCGCTGTGATCAAATCATCCTCAATCTCCCTCGGTCCCAGGGCAACCTCGCCGTACTCCACGCCGCGGACCGTCTCGACAATGACATGGTCGTACTGTTCTACTTCCAGATTCTGCGGATCAAAATAATAAATTTTACCGACTTTTTTAAATCGGACTCCAACCACTGATTTTGCCATCTATAGTATCTCCTGTAATTTATATTTTTAATAGGACGCTTTCCCACTGCAGCCTCAGGTTGACATTATACTGCAGGGTGTTCATAAACTCAAAAAGGATCTCTGCGATCCGGCTGTTTTGACGCGGCGTCAAAACCGAAGCGTATTTTACCTGCCAGCTGTAATAAGGATTTCCTTCATCCTCCGCGCCTTCTAGAAACAGCGCCATGCTGTGAAACCAGACAAGCAGAAAATTCAGGACCTCAGCACTGGCGTTTTTATCCTTCCCTATTTTTTCACTGAAAGCGAACGCCTTAAAGGTATCTCCCTTAAGTATAGCATAAAATACATTGAGTGCCTCAATTTTTAAGCTTTCCAGCTCGGTATTTTCAAGAAATTCTAAAGCCTTTCCCGGGGACCCCTCACAGCTGTAGATGGCCTGATCTACGGCCTCGCCCGGGGCACAGCCCTTCTGTTTCAAAATCTCACGGATGCCCGCATCCGAGACCGGCTCAAAGCTCAGGACCTGGCAGCGTGAACGGATGGTGTTCAGCATTTTTTCCAGGTTTTCCGCTGTGATGATGAAAACATTATGGAGCTCTGGCTCCTCCAGCGATTTCAGCAGGGCGTTCTGAGCCTCTGGCGTCATTTTATCGCCGCCCTTTATAATGCTGACCCGCAGCTCACTTTCAAAGGGCTTGACCGGCAGCGTGGCGATGAGCTTACGTACCTGGTCAATTTTAATGGCGCTCTCACCCTTTCCAGGCTGGGTAATCAAAACATCCGGGTGGTTTCCGTGCTCGATCTTCTCACAGGGAATGCAGGTGCCGCAGGGCTTTTCATCGCCCCGGCACAAAAGAGCCTTTGCAAACTCAAGGGCCATCATGGTCTTGCCAATGCCCTTTTTTCCCACAAAGAGATAGGCGTGGCTCACCTCATGATTGGCAATGCTCCCCGCCAGAAGCTTTTTGATCCGCTCCTGTTCAACAACTGCCTTAAACATGACTGCTCCTCCCTAGTGCCATTCTTCCTCAGCTAACTCCGAAAAATCTGTTTTCAGCAGTTTTTTCGCTTCCTCAAGATCTCCCGGGTCCACAAATATCTCAATATTGGCCGTGGTGAAGGTTCCCATAAAAATACTGCGGATCGGGCCGCCGAACCCCTTTTCCCGCGAGGTTACCTTAATGCCGTTCGCCTCCAGAAAACTCCGCGTCACGGCAAATTCCATGTCCGAATAGGCTACCTTCAAAAGCGCGTAGCGATCCTCAAACCGTTCCACTTGTCATCACCCTCTCATATATTTCTTCGTGTATATCCTCAATGCTGCGGAGCTTTCCCTCCGAGACGCATACGATCTCTGTCCAGTTATATTTTTCAATGAGCTCAAGGGCATTCTGGTATGCGTGGAGCAGATGCTCTGGGCTTTTTTCATGTATATCCTTTTCCGCCTCACCTGTTATTTTATTAGCGCGGCCCTCCATCAGCTTGAAGTTGATCTCCGGCGGTATATTCAAAAAGAAAACCGCGTCGGGCACAGGCAGCTCCATCTTATTAAACTCATAATCTGACAGCCAGTCCATAAAACGGACGCGCTCTTCCGGATCACTGATTTTTCCCGCCTGATGAACCATATTCGAGGTGGTGTAGCGGTCAGCGATCACAATGCCGCCATCCCTGTAAAAAGTCTCGTAATCCTCCTTATAGGACGCATAGCGGTCAGCTGCATAGAAGGTCGACGCGATATAAGGACTGATGCTGTCCGGGTCATTTCCAAAAGCACCGGACAGGTACAGCCGCACCATGGCGGAGGACGCCTTATCGTAACGGGGATAGGAAACCTTCATGACCCGCTGCCCTTCCCTTTTCAGGCGGTCGTAGAGCTTTTCTGTCTGTGTCTGCTTACCGCTGCCGTCAACACCCTCGATGACAATCAGCTGTCCTTTATTTTCCATTGATAAACCTTCTTTTCTCATTTTATTTCAGGCATTATTATATCATAACGACCCATGCATTAAAACGAAGAATTGAGAATGACCTCAATCCTTCCCTCACTGTCGATTCCCACAACGGCCTCGCCATTTCTCTGCCGCCTGAGCAGCTCTGCGGCAGTTTCCTCTGTGACCAGGCTTCCCGGCAGCAGCACTGGTATTCCCGGAGGATACGGGATAACAAAGCCCGCCGCCGCTCTGCCTGCAGCATCCGCCAGAGGCATTCTCCCAGTTTCCATATTGCAGAGCGCCTGCCAAAGCGGATATTTCTCCTCGTGCTTCCAGAGACTGACAAATCCGACCTGTGGCAGCTCTGTGACCTCCGGGCAGTCTCTGTTCATATCTGCCACTGCTGCCATCAGCCGGTCCAGTTCGTCAACGGCAGTGCCGATTCCTGTCATGGCCAGCACATAATTAAAACCAGACATCTCACACTGGATGTTAAACTCTGTAAGCAGCCGCCTTTCAGCAGCCGTTCCCTGTCCGTCCTTCACCATCAGCAACCATTTGCTTTTATCGTAGAGCTGCTCTTCTCCCGGAGTGTACAGGGCGATGCAGTCACCTGCTCCCACCTGTTTCCGGTAATAATCCCAACGCTCTGCGATTGCCTGAAAAACGGCTTCTCCCTTTTCACAGGCTTCATCCACAGCGTTTTCCACACTCATCATCAGAAGATAGCTGGGGCTTGAAGATTGAAGCATGGCCAAAAACTTTTTGACACGGCTTCTTTCCACCAATGTTCCCTGCATATGCAGCAGGGAGCTCTGGGTAAAAGCCCCTAAAAGCTTGTGTGTGCTCTGGATAACTATATCTGCCCCGCAGCTCACCGCGTCCGGCGGCAGCGCAGCACAAAATTTCAGATGCGCTCCGTGAGCTTCATCCACGATCAGCACCTTTCCCTTTTTGTGAAGCAGCTCCGCTATGGCGGCCACATCACTGACAGTGCCGTAATAGGTGGGATTGACCAGGATCATCCCCTTCACCTCTGGATGCTCCTGCAGCTTTTTCTCTACCTGCTCCGGAGTAATGCGTTTTCCAAAGCCCAGCCAAGCATCGTATTCCGGTTCAAAATAAACACCCTTTACCCTGCCCAAAGCAAGCCCCGCGTAAACAGAGCGGTGACAGTTCAGCGGCACCAGGAGGCTGTCGCCCTCTCTGCACACACCCATGACGGCGCTCTGTATGCCGGCTGTGGTACCGCCCACCAGTATGCAGGACTCCTCTGATCCATAAGCCTCTGCCAGTTTTTCCTGAACCCTTAAAAGAATATCGGAGGGATCATGCAGGTTATCCGCCCCAGGCACTTCTGTTGTATCCAGGGTTGCCCAGTTCTCATTATCAAAGCAAATTTTTCCCTTGTGCCCTGGCATATGAAAGCGCAAAGTCCCTCTGTCACTCAGTTCTTGTAATCTTGTATATAAAATTCGTTTTTTCATGGATTTATTTTATCATAAAATCCGGATTTTTCCCCTTTATTTTTAGATGGATTATTGATATGATAATCACTGTAAAAAAATTCAAGGAGTGAAAAAGATGGCAAATATCATCTCTGTCGATATGACTAACTTTGAAGCGGAAGTGCTAAACTATACGGAAGGCCCTGTCATGGTCGATTTTTGGGCTGAATGGTGTGGCCCCTGCAAGGCTCTTCTTCCGATCATCGAAGAAATCGCCGGCGAAGTCCCTGCAACCGCCAAGATCTGTAAGCTGAACGTGGATGAAAATACCGATCTGGCCAGACAGTTTCATGTCATGAGTATTCCGACCTGTGTATTTTTAAAGGACGGCAGTGAAGTCGAGCGTTTCGTGGGAAGCCGCGACAGGCAGGAATACATTGATACCCTAAAAAATTTATAAGTTTTTTCAGACTGTGCTCCGGGCACGGTCTTTTTTTATCGAACTACTTTTTATTAAATTTTATCTTACAATACAGGGCATTTCTCTTTTCATTCTATTTTTATAACTATTATTTCGAAAATCCTTGAACCTTTTTTGAAAATATGTTACTATGAAAATTATTTATAGATTCCTTATTTTCAGTCATAACTGTCAAACCCTCGGGAGGAACTCCAGATGAACACTAAATACCTCGGGCAGCGGCTTCGCCAGTTCCGAAAAGACGCCCATCTTACACAAAACCAGCTGGCTAAAAAGGCCGGTATTACCCCCACCTACCTCAGTATCATTGAAAGGGGCGCGCAGCTGCCCCGGCTGGAAACCTTTATCAATCTGGCCAATGTCCTGTCTGTTTCCGCGGACGACCTTCTGATGGAGGATCAAACGGAGTCTCGGAAAGATTTGTATCCTTCTTTCTGTGTTCCGTCTGACAACCTAACAGATGAACAGCTCGTCTTGGTTCAGGAAATGATCAAGCTAATGTGTGACCACTTCAAAAAAACAAATCACTGAATTATTTGTTTAAATTCTTGGACAAAACTATAATTGAATATTGACTTCATTCGCATTGTGAGTTATAGTAAATAATATACATCCGAATCATTTTGAAATAGGGCAAAACTACTGAAAGGTAGTGACGCAAAGCCAAGGGTCTAATTCATCTCAAGATGAAACGACAGCCGGTTGCTCGGGTATTAAACTTACTGAATGCAATCTCCCTGCCTTGGTTTATGCCGGGGTCTTTTTATTGCCCCAATCTCACGCAGAGGAGTTAATCACAATGGATAACAAAGTTATTGGCAGGCATATTCGTGAAGCCCGTCTTGATAAAAAACTGACGCAGTACCAGCTCGCGGAACGTGTCCATATTACACCGAATTATCTGAGCATGCTGGAACGCGGCACCCATCTGCCCAAACTTGAAACGCTCATCACCATCTCCGAAGCACTGGAGGTTCCTGTCAGCGCACTTCTTACCGATTTCCCCGTCGAATCCTTTACCAGCCGGATTCACTTTCTGTCCACTGCAATGGAAGGGCTCGATGACGAGCAGTCCAAGATCGTGTGCGATGTCATCAAGGTGATGACTGACGGCTTTAAATTGAAAAAATAAGTAAAAATCCCCGGATCAAATGATCCGGGGATTTTTTAGTTAAAAGTCTGAAGCCGGGTAAAACAAATCGTTTCGCCGCCTCGCCGTATCCAGCATGTTATTGTAGAGTATCTGCTGATACTCCAGAACCTCACGGTCATGGACGGTCGGATCACCCTTTCTGAAGTACTGCCCTTCCTTGTCAATGATCCCTACCGTATTGATGACCGGCAGTGTTTTGGACAGCTTCATTAAATAATCATTGTAGGGTGCCCCCTGGATACCCGCCTGCGCAAGCAGCAGGCTGGAAAGATAGTTTACACTCAGCTTATCCACCTGAGCTTCTGGGATGTCGTAATTTGCCCAGATGACAAAGGGGGTGACATAGCGCCTCTGCAGCTCCTCTGTGCTCCACTGGTCCAGAGGCTTCTGCATGAGCTCTTCATAAAAAGCCTGCTCGATATACGCCTGATGATCGCCAAACATGACCACCAGCGTGGGCTCATCCTGACTGCTGAAATAGTCGATCAGATTTTTAAACGCCGCGTCAGAGCTGCGCATCAGCGATAAATACTGCTCAGTTTCAGGATAACTTCCCTCCATCCCCTCCAGAAGCACAGGCTCCAGATCATCGGCATTCAGCTGGTAACCGGCATGGTTCTGGATGGTCACATCAAAGACAAACAGCGGATTGTCGCCTTTATTTTCATAAAGCTCAATGACCTTGTCATAAGTAGCCGTATCGCTGACCCATTTTTCTCTGATTGTCTGCGATTCCATAAATTCTTCTTCTGAAAAAAACTGCTGAAATCCAAAATTTGGATAAACTTTATCGCGGTTCCAGGCGTTACGCTCTCCGGGGTGGATGGCGTAGCTGCTGTAGCCTTCATGGTTCAGCGTCGACGTGAGCCCGGGAGCCGGACCCTTGATATAAAGCTGATAGGGCCTCGCGTTTTCCGGCAGATAAGCCGTGGTGTTTCCTGTCAGAAAAGCGTATTCGGAGTCACAGGTGCCACCGCCGAAAACCGACACGTAGAGATTCCCTTTAATGGTATTTTCCTGCAGGCTGTCAATGAAAGGCATGTAGTCAATATTGGTTGAAAAATCCCCCACGGCTCGCAGGTCACTGAAAGACTCATTCATAATGGCAATGATATTGGGCTTATGGCTGTCTTTCATTCCAGGGCCGGCAGCGGCTTTTTCCGTTGTCCCACCCCGGCCGACAGCTCCTGTGGTCATGGGCTGCTGTACGTTTTTGATGCTTTCACCCAAAAATGCCAGATCATATCCTTCAGGCTCTCTGACATGTGAGAGCTTGGCATTGACGGTAAAGGTATAAGGATAGCCGTTAACTGGCATATCCCAGGCATAGTAATACCGCTCCACATTGGTCTCGAAAAACAAACCAAAGGTAATGGTCAGGGCTGCAAAGGACGTCAGGCGCAGCCTGCGGCTTTTATATTTATCCCGGACGCGTCTGTCTGCTTTAAAGGCCCAAAACAACAGCGCTGCCAGAACCAGCGCTGCCAGCAGAATCGTGCCGCTGAGCTCAAAGTGATAGGCTGAGGCGACCTGAAGTCCTGTTTTCGCTGAAAACAGATCCGTATAGAGCAGTGTATCTCCTCTGAACAGACGGACAAAGTAGCTCGCCAACCCAAAAATATACAGAAGAATTCCTCCGCCCATCAAGGATGCTCTCATCCGCCCTGTTAAAATATATAAAAAAACATAGACTGCCATACAGCAGGCCAGATTTAAAAACAGGCGGATTCCCTCTGTATCAAAGGGTGCTTCCTGAAATATCTGGAAAATGGTATAAGAAAAGGCTGAGGTCAGAACAAGCAGCAGCACATTCCACAGAGCCGCTGCACGCTCCCTGCACTCTATATTTGAAAAGACAGCCAGACCGATCATAAAAACACACAGCCCCGCTGTGTTCAGGTAACGTTCATCAAACCCCATCATATGATAGCAGAGCGACAGGCTCAGGCTCAGCACCGCCACTGTCGCCAGTGCTGCCAATATTCTTTTTTTACTCGTTGTCAAATTGATTACAGAATCCAAAAAAAACCTCCTGTTCTCTGACTATTATATCATTAAACAGAAGATTTTGTGTTATTTTCAATAGAAATTAAGTTTTATCCTTTTAGCTTACCTTGCCGCCAGCCGGGATTACATCGCCGTCGACTGTTAAAATACTCAGCTTTTTCCCCTTAACAGCGGAAAGAATCATCCCGTTTGACTCCAGTCCCCTCAGCATGACCGGCTTCAGATTTGTACAGACAATAACCTTTTTGCCCACAAGGTCTTCAGGCTTATAGTATTTGGCGATTCCAGAGATAATCTGGCGCTTTTCTGTTCCCAGATCCAGCTGGAACACCAGCAGGCGGTCTGCGTCAGGGTGCTGTTCGCAGGAGATGACCTCTGCGACTTTCATCTCAACCTTGGCAAAATCATCGATGGTGATCAGGCCTTCTGGCACCTCGGCTTTTTCTTCCTTCTTGGCCTGTTTTTCCTTTTTAGGCGGCTGTTTCTGTTCTTGTTCTTGTTTTTCCTTCTTCACTTCAATTCTCGGGAAGATTGGTTCACAGCGCTCTACCTGGATGCCGTCCGGATATTTTCCAAAGGACTGGATACTTTCCCAGGTCCTGAGTTCTTCTGGTACCTTAAGTTCATCGGCAATCTTAACGCCGGTATCGGGCATTGCAGAGCTTACGAGTACAGAAATTATTCTGAGAGACTCTGTCAGGTTATACATCACCATTGCCAGACGGGCTTTCTTTTCAGGATCTTTAATCAAAACCCATGGCTGCGTCTCATCAATGTATTTATTGGTGCGGGAAACCAGCTTCCAGACCGCTTCCAGCGCGCGGCTGAAATCCAGCTTATTCATGTAATCTTCCACAACGCCTGGAGTTTCCTCTGCCAGAGCAATGAGCTCGGCGTCAAAATCACCGCTTTCACGCTCAGCCGGAATCACGCCGTCAAAGTATTTCACGGTCATGGCCACTGTCCGGCTCAGGAGATTGCCCAGGTCATTGGCCAGGTCAGAATTGATGTGGCTGACCAGCAGATCTTCGTTATAAATACCGTCTGCGCCGTAGGTCATTTCACGCAGCACATGGTAGCGCAGTGCATCCACGCCATATTTTTCAGCCAGCTCTACCGGGTCGACAACATTGCCTACAGATTTGGACATTTTTCCACCCTTTAATAAAATCCATCCGTGGCCGTATACGTGTTCCGGCAGCGGAAGGTCCAGTGCCATGAGAATAATCGGCCAATAGATGGTATGAAAGCGGATGATGTCCTTACCGACCAGATGCACATTCGCGGGCCAGTATTTATCCATGAGCTGCGGCTTGTCATTCAGATAGCCAAGAGCCGAGATATAGTTCGGCAGAGCATCGATCCAGACATATACCACATGCCCCGGGTCAAAGGTTACCGGAACGCCCCAGCTGAAGGAGGTTCTGGAAACGCAGAGATCCTGAAGGCCGGGCTTGATAAAATTGTTGATCATTTCATTCTTCCGGGATTCCGGCTGAATAAAATCCGGATGGTCTTCGATGTACTTAAGTAAGCGGTCTGCGTATTTTGACATCTTAAAGAAGTAAGCTTCTTCGGAAGCTTTTTCAACCGGACGTCCGCAGTCCGGGCAGTTGCCGTCCACCAGCTGGCTTTCCGTCCAGAAGGATTCGCAGGGAGTGCAGTACCAGCCTTCATATTTTCCTTTGTAAATATCGCCCTGGTCATAAAGCTTTTTAAAAATCTGCTGGATGGTTTTCTCATGTTCCGGGTCTGTGGTACGGATAAACTGGTCATAGTTGATGTTCATCAGCTTCCACAGCTCTTTAATTCTTCCCACCACGTCATCCACATAGGCCTGTGGGGTGACGCCCTTTTCCTCAGCAGCCTTTTGAATCTTCTGGCCGTGTTCATCGGTACCGGTCAGAAAATAGGCATCGTAACCCGTCAGCTTTTTAAAACGGGTCAGAGTATCGGCGGCTACGGTGGTGTAGGTATGGCCGATGTGTAAATCCCCGCTTGGATAATAAATCGGGGTTGTCACATAAAAAGTTTTCTTTTCTTCCATCATATTTCCTCCTTGAAAATTTCTAAAAATAAAGAGAGCCCCTCCATATAAGGACGAAGCTCTCGTGTTACCACCTTACTTTCCGCCTGTCTCACGGCAGACGGCTCAGCTAATAAACCGGCAGGGTTTATTATTTGTTTTTAACGCTTTCCGCGGCCCTGGCTTAGGCGGCAGCCCTCACCAAAGCATGCTCCGAGGCCATCTTCCATTCCTTGTCCACAGCCGGCTTTCACCTTTCCCGGTTCTCTGTATGCTTCCTCCGAATGTACTCTTCTCTTCATCGCAGTTCATATTCAATTTATTACTATACTATTATATCCAAATATTTTTAAAATGCAAGCACTTTTAAGGCAATGGAAAATTAACGAATTCTTTTAAGGGATTAAAAGGGCGGCCACCGCACTAAAAAGTGGCAGAGCGACGCCCGCAAATACCCAAGATGTCTGCCCCTAACTTGCTTTAGCATGGCGTTCATGCTGATCTCTAAAGCGACTTAGCCCCATCCAATCAAATCTGCCAGAGGCAGATTTGTACTATAATTTTTAATTTTCAATTGTTTTCAAATTACCGTTTGATCAGATTATAGATATCCCGCTTGCTCACGCCCCGGTCTCTGGCCACCTGCTTCATGGCTTCCTTTTCGCCCATGCCCTGGTCTTCATAATGGGCCATGTGCTCATCCAGAGAAAGGGCTGTCAAATCCTGGCTGTCTGACGGAAAGCCATCGCCTCCTTCAATGACCAGCACAAACTCACCTTTGGGTGGATTTTCAGAATACCAGTCCAGATGCTCCTGAACTGTGCCCATTCGGGTCTCTTCATATTTTTTTGTTATTTCCCTGGAAATACTCATTTTTCGGTCCGGAATGACCTGAACCATAGCTTCCAGTGTTTTCACCAGTCTGTGGGGCGTTTCGTAGAGAATAACCGTATTTTCAGAGGCGGCTATTTTCTCAATACCCCCGCGGATCTCTTTGTTTTGTTTTCCTAAAAACCCCATAAAGGTAAAGGCCCGGGCATCAATGCCTGAGAGCACGAGTGCGCAAAGTCCGGCGTTTGGTCCGGGTACCACCTCCACCGGGATTCCAGCTTCATTACACCGGCTGACAATAACCGAGCCAGGGTCAGAGATAACGGGCATTCCCGCGGCGCTGACCAGGGCAATATCTTTACCCTCTGCCAAAAGCTCCAGCAGCTTTTCACTTCCGCTCTGCTCATTGTGCTGATGATAGGCCAGCAGATGCTTCTTAAGCTCAAAATGATTAAGCAGTTTGACCGTATGTCGGGTGTCCTCCGCGGCGATCACGTCCACTTCCTTCAAAATCCTGAGAGCCCTCAGCGTAATATCCTCAAGATTACCGATGGGTGTTCCGACAATGTATAGTTTTCCCGGCATGTCATTCTCCATTTTTAATCAAACAAATTTCGCGCCACATAGACGCCGTTGACAGAGGCCTGCATCAGGCCGCGGGTGATTCCAGCCCCGTCGCCCAGCACGTACAGGTTTTTAATATTAGTCTGAAAATTTTCATCCACAGCCACCTTGTTGGAGTAGAATTTGACCTCTACTCCGTAAAGCAGGGTCTCATCACTGGCCAGACCCGGTGATACATGGTCCAGCGCCTGGATCATTTCGTCGATATCCTTCATAATGCGGTACGGAAGCACCAGACACAAGTCTCCCGGCACTGCATCCTTGAGAGTCGGTCGGATATTGTTTCGGTGAAGCCTTTCCTCGTTGGTTCTCCGGCCTCTGATAAAGTCGCCGTAGCGCTGCACAAGAATCTTATTCCCGGTCAGCATGTTTCCAAGGCTGGCAATGTGCTTGCCGTAGGCGATGGGCGCGTTAAAAGGCTCGGTAAAGCCTTTGGAAACCAACAGCGCAAAATTGGTGTTGTCTGTTTTTAGAGTGTCTGATTTGTAGCTGTGGCCATTGACCACTGCCAGATTGTCATCATAGTATTCCGTTGAAACGACTCCGCCGGGATTTGAGCAGAAGGTCCGCACTGCGTCATCAAAGGTTGGCGTATAATAGACCAGCTTACCCTCATAAAGGGCATCGTTAATTTCCTTCATGATTTCGTTGCGGGTTTCAAGCCGGATACCGATATCCACCTTGCCCACTGTGGTGTCTACGCCGTAGGTGTCGCACATGGCTTTAAACCATTCTGAACCCTCACGGCCTACACCGGCCAAAATTTTATCCGCGTAGTATTCGCCGTCAGCGTTCACGCCAACTGCCACGCCATCCTCCACGATCAGGCTTTTTACCGGATCGCGGAACTTGATTTCTACTCCCAGATCATGGATCAAATGATCCTGAATGCGCTTATAGATGGTGTAGCCAACCTCTGTCCCCATGTGGCGTATGGGGCATTCGATAAGCTTTAGATTACTCTGGATGGCCTTTGTTCTTATCTCGCGGATTTTCTCCGGATTATCGAGACCATGTACCTTGGGATCTGCCCCAAAACGCAGATAATGCTCATCCACATAGGCGATAAGTTCTTCGGTTTTTTCATAACCGATATAATCCGGCAGCTCTCCGCCGACATCCGGCGACAGCGAGAGCTTCCCGTCTGAGTAAGCGCCCGCTCCGGCAAACCCCGTCGTGATATTGCAGGGCTTACATCCCACACACACGCCGGTCTTCCTTTTGGGACAAATCCGTTTTTCGATGGCATTACCCTTTTCCAGCATTAAAATACTGAGCTCAGGTTTTTCCTTTTTAAGCTCAAGCGCAGCAAAAATGCCGGCAGGGCCGGCGCCGATTATGATTACATCATACTTATTCATATGAAACCCTTCTTACCCTGAACGCCAAGGTAACCTTCAATAAAAAAATAATTTCCATTCTCCATTCAATAACCACAGATTTCCATTGTACCGCAGCTTGAAAACCGCCTCACCATTCCCGCTGCACCACCAAATTTAGTACCCCGGGTCCTCATAAAAATCAGGCGCAGGATCATTGAATTTGGTGTATTCAGGCAGCCATGCGAGCTTCAGGCGGCCGGTCGGGCCATTACGCTGCTTGGCAATATCGAGCTCGGCGATATGAGGCTCAGATTCTTTGTTATAGTAGTAGTCACGGTATAAAAACATAACCACATCGGCATCCTGCTCGATGGAGCCGGATTCACGGAGGTCGGCAAGCATGGGATGATGGTCTGTCCTTGCATCCGGCGCACGGCTGAGCTGTGACAGGCAGATCAGCGGGCAGTCCATTTCACGGGCAAGCCCCTTCAAACCTCTTGAAATCTCCGAGATTTCATTCTGCCTGTTCTCCGCTTTTCCCCTGCCGCTCATGAGCTGAAGGTAGTCGATAAGAATCAAATCCAGTCCCTTTTCTGTTTTGAGACGGCGGCATTTTGACCGTACCTCTGACAGAGTCACCCCTGGGGTGTCGTCAATAAAAATATTGGTATTGTATAGATGACTATAGCCAAGGGAGATACTCTCCCAATCCTCTGGTGAAAGCTCCCCTGTACGGATCTTATTGCTGTCGACCAGGGATTCCGCGCAGAGCATACGCTGTACCAGCTGGGCCTTGGACATTTCAAGACTGAAAATAGCGACTGCGGCATTTTCCTTCAGGGCAGCGTTCTGGGCCAGGTTTAAGGCAAAGGCCGTTTTACCCATAGAGGGGCGCGCCGCCACGAAGATCAGGTCAGACCTCTGCAGACCAGAGGTATAAAGATCAAGCTCTGAAAAGCCTGTGGTCAGGCCGGTCAGATTCCCCTGGTTCTGCTGAATGGTCTCAATCTGCATCAGGGTTTCACCAAGGGTTTCGCTGATAGGCTCAAAGTCTCCGCGTTTTTTTCCCTGCGAAACCTTAAAAATACTCTGCTCGGCACTTTCAATGACAGATTCCACATCATCATACTGGCCGTAGCTTTCATTGAGGATTTCGGTGGCGGTGTCAATCAGGTTGCGTATGACCGACTTTTCCTGAACAATCTTACAGTATTCCTCATAGTTTGTATACATGGGGACCTGGTCAACCAAGCCCGCGATATAGGACGGCCCGCCGATTTCTTCAAGAACGCCCCGGTTTTTAAGCATATTGATCAGAGTTACGGTATCGATTGGCCGTCTTTCATCATGCAGCGCCAGCATACACTCAAATATCCGGGCATTGGCGGTACTGTAAAAGTCGTCCGGCGACAGCAGTTCCTCTGCCCTGGCAATATTAGATTCTTCCAGCAAAATCGCCCCGAGAACCGACTGCTCTGCTTCAAGGTTATGGGGCGGAGTCTTCGGGTTAATCACCTGATTTCACCTCCTTTTCAAAAAAATTTCCCAGGAAATCGGCACGGATTTCCAAATTTATTTTGCAGCTTCAACCACAACTGTCAGGTTGCCTTCAACGCCGGCATAGGTTTTAACCTTTACCTCAATGCGTCCGACATTTCTGACCGGCGCGTTTAAAGCGATCTTGCGTTTGTCCACTTTGATTTCTTTCTGGGCTTCCAGGGCTTCAGCAATATCCTTGCTGGTGACAGAGCCAAAAAGCTTTCCGTCTTCCCCTGCTTTTTCAGCGATGGTGATGGTCGTGTCGTCAATGACCTTTGCCAAAGCCACAGCAGCCTGGCGTTCTTCTTCCATCTGTTGTTTTTTCAGAGCCTGGGCTTCCTCTGCCTTGGCAATATTTTCCTTTGTTCCCGGAAGACCCTTGTTGGTTTTAATCAAAAAGTTACGGCCGTAGCCATCCTTAACATTGACAATTTCGCCGGCTTTGCCGACATTTTGAACATCTTCTAATAAAACTACTTTCATTTTTCTTCTCTCTCTTTCATATATTCTTCAATGGCACTGAGCAGCATCTGTTTTCCGACATCCAGATCATTGATATCTGGAAGCTGGGCGCCTGCAATGGCCAGATGGCCGCCGCCGCCCATTTTTTCAAGGATCAGCTGAACATTGACCTCACCCATGGAACGGCCGCTGATAACCAGCCCGCTGCCGCTTTTTAACAGGATGAAGGACGCGTTGATTCCCTTGATATTTAACAGTTCATCCGCCGCCTGGGCAGCAATGATCTTGGCGTATTCCGATTCGTTTTCCAACTGGGAAATGGCAATGCTGTCAAAATAGATCTTCGCGTTCCGCACCGCTTCTGACCGGGTGGCATAAGTTGCGAGGTCATCCTGTAGCATGGTTTTGGCGATAATGGTGTCCGCACCTTTACGGCGGAGATAAGAGGCCGCCTCAAAGGTACGTACCCCTGTTTTAAAGGTGAACATCTTCGTGTCCATACACATACCTGCCATAAGGGCGTTTGCCTCGGTTTCGTTCATACTTTCCTTTTCATCAAGGTACTGAAGCAGCTCGGTGATCAATTCACAGGTCGATGAGGCATAGGCCTCTGTATAGTTAAGCACCGTTTTTTCAATGAATTTTCCAGAACGCCGGTGATGGTCAATGACCACAATCTTTTCGATTTGGTCGATCAGCTCTGGAACCTCGAGATAATTGGCGTTCTGAGTATCCACAATGATCAGCAGGGTATTGGGTGTAATGTAGTCCTCTGCTTCCTTTGGCTTGATAAAGGAATCCCGGTACTCGTCGTTTTCCATCAGGTACTGGAACAGCTCCTTGATGCTGTAGTTAATCTCTTTGATGACAATTTTACCGGTTTTATTGAGCGCCTTGCAGGCGCCCAGAAGGCCGACTGCTGCGCCGAGGCAGTCCATATCCGGTGTCTGATGCCCCATGATCAGGACATTGTCGGATTCGCGGATAAGCTCTCTGAGGCCGTGGGCTTTTACCCTGGCTTTCACCTTGGTTCGTTTTTCCGTGGCTTCAGTGGTTCCACCATAAAAGGCCATTTTTTCATCCTGTCTGACAACAGCCTGGTCGCCGCCGCGGGCAAGGGCAATATCCAGCGCCGCGTGGGAAAGCTCATCGGCCTCACGGATGGCCAGCGGCTCATCAGACACACCAATGCCGATACTCAGGGTCACCTGGGATTTTTCTTCTGTTTCTGTCTCCCGGATTTCATCGAGAATACGGAAACGCTCTTCTTCCATGGCCCTCAGCTTTTCTTTTTCAAAAATCATTAAATAGTGGTCATTTTCATACTGGATGATCACAGCCCCGACCTTCTTTGCCCATTCGTTGATCTTCAGGTCGATCTGGCTCAGAACCGCAGACCGCTCGTGGCTGGGGAGCTGCTCGATGATATCGTCATAGTTGTCGATTAAAATATAACAGAAAACCGGTTCGTTTTCCTTGTAAATTTCCTGCTGTTTTTTCTGGATAGTGACATCGAAAAAATGCAGCAGAATCAGAGTTTCGTCCCCGTCGCTGAAGCTGTTTGACACAATGGTATAGTCAATATCCCTGTGATTAAAGTCCTGTTCCTTTTCCTTAAGCAGAGTTTCGAGGTCGATCCCCAGTTCCTCCTGAATTTTTTTCCCGAAAAAGTTGGCTGTCGTATCCTTCTTCTTAAAGTTCCGGTCAAAATACTGATTATACCAGCAGATTTGTCCGTCTTCATTGACAATGACCAGGGCAATCGGCAGCTCATACATCCGCTCCTGGTTTAAACGGTCAATATCGCCATAGATGGTCTCAATGGCTTTCTGAAGTCTCAGATTGGACTGCTTTTCCTCCTGGCTGTCACGCCAGAAGCAGATGCCGCAGAGCAAAACGCCCAGACACCCCAGGGGGATATTGTAGAACAGGAGAATCAGCGACAGCAGAAAAATCACTAAATAGAGCTTCGACGCGATTGATTGCTTCTCTTTCATATGTTTGTACCATCTCGATTTTCTATAAATTTTCGTACATCAATGTAAATATCCGCAACACCTACAAAGGAAATGATATAGGAAATATACGGTATAAACAGACAGAGTACGACGATCAGAATCTTCAGGCCCATGGATTCCTTTGCCCGCTTGCGGTTTATCAGCCAGTATACAAAGGATATCCCCATTAAAAAGTACAGAAGATAGATGATCATCATCAGCGTATAGGTGTAGACCGCCGGAATCGCATCAATATGCGCCAGGTCAATGACTAAAAGGACAATGACCACCATAATGAGGAAATTCTTAAAGGATCTCGGCAGACGCCATTTACTGAGCTGTGGAAGCGGCTTTACTGGCAGACGCATCCGTTTCAGGATGGTGTCAGAAATCAACACATTCGCCCAGCCAATAAAGAAGGGCGAAATCAGAAACGCCAGTGGAATAACCATTTTCATGGTCTCCTTCATCTGGTCAACGGCTGTCTGCAAAAGGCTCAGCTGATCCTCTGGAAAAGCGCCCAGAGATCGGTAAACATCCATTACCTGCGCCGACGAGGTGTCAATGGTTTCCGTAAGCATTGCGACGAAATTCTGTCCTGTCAGAACCTGCAGCAAAATGATAATGAGGATGATCGCTGCAAAAATCCCCGCATAAGCAACTGCAAGTTTAAGAAAACCATCCTTACGCTTGTAATACATATACCCAAGACTACAGCCCACAAAAATCATATAGATACCGTAGCCCCCGGCTGTAAGCGGATCCATAAACATAAATAAAATCAGCGTTGCCGCCAGGCCCGCGATAAGTGTCACCTTAAAGCCCTGTTTTTCCGCCAGTATGACCATTGGCACTGGAATCAGGAAAAAAAGCAGCAGTAAAAAGGGAACATAAGAAGAAAACAGAGCGATGATTACCGCCAATGCACACAGCATTGCACCCTCTGTTATGGCCTTTGTCTTCATTTTTTCATACCTTCCTTTTCAAGGCATATATATCCAATTCTATTATACATAATACACCTTGAATTAGTTTTAAAATCCCTGTTGTCCTTAAAAAAGACTAAAATGAACCTAGATATTATACCACATTCCCAGCTTAATGAACACATTTCTGTAAATTTCACAACATTTTTGCAACATTCTTTTTATCTTTATGATTTTGTGGTATAAATAATATCAGCATTTAATTGAAGATTCTTTTACGAAATGTTAAACTATTTTTAAGTGGATAACTGAAAGGAGAAACAATGTCTGATTATATTGTAAGAGCCACAGCTGCCGATGGCCAGATCCGCGCATATGCCGCGACGACCCGGGAGCTCTGTGCCCATGCGCATAAAATACACAACACCTCCCCCGCTGCCACCGTAGCCCTCGGCCGCCTGCTGACAGCCGGCAGCTTAATGGGAAGCATGATGAAAAACGATGATGAAGTACTGACCCTGCAGATCAAGGGCGACGGTCCCATCGGAGGCATTACCGTTACAGCCAACAGCAAGGCCGACGTCAAGGGCTTTGTCTTTGAACCCCAGGTAAAAAGCGAAAACCCGCTCGAAACGGAAAAGGTCATTGGGAATGGAAATTTAAGCATTATTAAGGATATCGGTTTAAAGGAACCCTATGTGGGCACCTCACCGCTGGTAACCGGAGAAATCGCCGAGGATTTAACTTATTATTACGCTTTTTCTGAACAGATTCCAACCTCTGTGGCACTGGGCCTTACCTTAAAGGAAGAAACCGAGGTCAACCAGGCTGGCGGCTTTATCATTCAGCTGATGCCTTACACCTCTGACGAAATCATCGACCAGCTTGAAAAAAAATTAAGTCAGGCTGAATCGGTCACTTCACTCCTGGAAAAAGGCCAGACCCCCGAAGAGATTCTGGAAATTATACTGGGCGATTTCGGCGTAAATATCATTGACCGTCTGCCTACCCAGTTCAAATGTGACTGTTCCAGAGAACGTGTCACCAAGGCCCTCATCAGTGTTGGCGAAAAAGACCTTCAGGAAATGATCGACGACGGCAAGACCATTGAGGTCAATTGTGATTTCTGCGGCAAGCATTACTACTTTACCCCTGAGGAGCTGCAGATCCTGCTCCAGCTGGTGACAAAGAAAAAGATGCAGAAATTTAAGGTTGTGGACGCAGAATAATAAAAGCAATAAAAAACGAACTGAAAACTCAGTTCGTTTTTTTAGTGGATGCCGGAATGAACCTCTGGTATCCGGCCTCTTCAATCATCTTCAGGAAGCAGCAGTACACACCCACAACAGCCTGCCGATGGTCATGCTCTTCCACTGATCCCTGGAGTGCCAAACCCCCAATATGCGGTTTTTACCATCCCCGGCCTGCATAGCGCTCTTCCTCGCCCAAATCCTTCAAATCGACGCCGGACATGGCTTTTCCGAGATTCTCGCTGACCTCTGCCAGAATTTCCGGGTCGCTGTAGCAGGCAGTTGCCCGGACAATGGCCTTTCCAACCTTTTCAGGATTTTCTGACTTGAAAATGCCTGATCCCACAAAAACACCCTCACTGCCTAGCTGCATCATCAGCGCTGCGTCTGCCGGCGTGGCAATGCCTCCGGCAGAAAAATTGACCACGGGCAGGCTGCCCGTTTCGTGGACATCGCATACCAGATCGTATGGCGCACCGATCTCCTTGGCATAGGCCATGAGCTCCTCTCTGCGCATTCCGGCCACCTGGCGCATATCTGCCTGAATGGTCCGCATGTGGCGCACGGCTTCCACGACGTTGCCAGTGCCTGCTTCACCCTTTGTACGGATCATGGAAGCACCCTCCCCGATGCGGCGCAGCGCCTCTCCGAGATTTCTCGCGCCGCAGACAAAGGGTACCTTAAAGGCTGCTTTGTCAATGTGAAAGCTCTCGTCCGCAGGCGTCAGGACTTCGCTTTCATCAATATAGTCAATTCCCAGCGCTTCAAGAATCTGCGCTTCAGCGATATGGCCAATCCGCACCTTTGCCATGACCGGGATGGTCACTGCCGCCTGAATTTCCTTAATCATCTTCGGGTCGCTCATTCTGGCCACACCGCCCTCCTTTCTGATATCTGAGGGAACACGTTCCAGTGCCATAACCGCTACCGCACCGCATTCCTGGGCGATTTTCGCTTCCTCCGGTGTGGTGACATCCATGATTACCCCGCCTTTAAACCTCTGGGCCAGGTTTTTATTTAATTCATTTGACATGATTTTTCTCCAATTTATATTTTTTATTGACAGATATCTGTAAGCTTGGGTATTATTATAGTTAAGAACTGACTCCTGCACAATAACCAGATTTAAAATAATTAATAGTATCAGATTGGAGAATTATGCTGACTTTTATTCTGAACCCCGATCATGAAATTCCACTGTACCAGCAGCTGTACAGCTTTATCCGGAAGGAAATCGAAACCGGAAGGCTGCGGCCCGGTGAAAAACTGACCTCAAAACGAAAGCTCGCCGCCCATCTGAAAATCAGCCAGAATACTGTGGCCACAGCCTATGAGCAGCTAGCCGCAGAGGGTTATATCATCTCTAAGCCAAAGAGCGGCTATTATGTGGCTGTTTTGGAGGATATGCTGCCCGATATACCAGAAACCCCTCCTGAAGAAATTATTCAGGCCGTTGAAAAACCTGACCGCGAGCAATGGCTTTATGACTTTAAAACCAATACCGTTGACGCTAACTTTTTTCCTTTTCCTACCTGGGCAAAAATCTCACGGGAAATCCTCCACAACCGAAACCGCAATCTGCTGCGGGCGGTAGACCCCCGAGGGTATTATCCCCTGAGAAAGGCCATCGCGGACTACGTGCACCAGTACCGCGGGGTCAACTGCACACCGGAGCAGATTATCATCGGCGCAGGGTCAGAATATCTGCTGGGGCTCGCGGTACAGCTTCTCGGCCGGAAAAGCCGCTACGCAGTGGAGAACCCCAATTACAATAAGGTCTACAAGGTCATTAAAAGCAACGGGGCTGATGTAAGCCTTATGTCTCTGGACGATGACGGTGTTTCCGTGGAAAGCCTGAAGCATTCCGAGGCGGAAATCCTTCATCTGACACCATCGCACCAGTTTCCATTGGGCATCGTCATGCCTGTGGGCCGGCGCATGGCGCTGCTGAAATGGGCGCTGGAATCCCCGGACCGCTATATTCTTGAGGATGACTATGACAGTGAATTTCGTTTCAGCGGCCGACCCATCCCTGCCCTGCAGGGGCTGGACACAGCGGATAAGGTCATTTACTTTAATACCTTTACCCGGAGCCTGGCGCCCTCCATGCGTATCTCATACATGATTCTGCCCGAGCGGCTGCTTCACAGTTACTGTGAGGATTTTTCCTTTTATTCCTCAACCGTTCCCCGCTTTGAGCAGCACACACTGCACCAGTTTATGGAGGGCGGACATTTTGAGCGCCACCTGAGCCGGATGCGTAAAATCTATAAGGTGCGGCGGAATAAAATGCTGGCGTGCATCCGCAGTCTGCCCATGGCAGATAAAATAGAAATCACAGGCGAAAACGCTGGTCTTCACCTGCTGCTGAAATTTGAGCCTCCCTACACTGAGAAAGCCCTTGTTGAACATGCAAAGGCGGCTGGCATCCGGGTTTATGGGCTGTCAGAATATTATATTGAGCCCGAGGCCAGGATGCCGCGCAACGTCATTGTCATGGGCTACGCCAGCTTTACAGAGGAAGAAATTGAATCAGCCGTAGCGCTTCTGGGTCATGCCTGGAGCGCGATTAACTGAGGAGGAAATTATGAAACGTTATTATATCATTGTTGAGGGCCGTGTTCAGGGCGTTGGTTTCAGGTATTTTGTCCAGTCCATTGCCGCGGGCTATGGACTGACCGGCTGGGTCCGCAATCTGGAAAATGGCATGGTGGACATGGAGGTTCAGGGTGAAGACGCCCTGATCCATAAATTTATGACCGCCGTCCGGAAGGGGAACCACTTTATACGTGTGGAGGACTACTCCATGAAGCCTATCGCCCTGAGCGTGGACAGCAAATTTAAAATAAAGTATTAAAAAAAACACCGGGATCCAAGGATTCCGGTGTTTTGTACTTTTTAGTTGTTAGATGTGTATGGTAATAATGCGATATTACGTGCACGTTTAACAGCTTCGGTTACCTTACGCTGATGTTTTGCGCAGGTTCCTGTAGCTCTTCTTGGTAAGATTTTGCCGCGTTCAGAAATGTATTTCTTTAACGTAGCCACATCTTTATAATCGACTTCTGTTTCATGTCTTTCACAGAATTCGCATACTTTTCTTCTTCTTTTAAACGGTTTTGGCATTGTTTTATCCTCCTATCTTAAAAAGGTACTTCGTCATCGTCTGCCATCAAATGGAAATCGTCGTCGAAATCTAAAGGCATATTATTGGCTGGCTGCGGTGCTGCTTTTGCCGGCGCCTGATTGTAGCCGCCGCCAAAGTTATCGTTATAGCCGCTTCCGCCGCCATCGTTTTTGCTACCGATGAAATCAAATTCTTCCAGAACAACCTCTGTCACATAACGTTTAGAGCCATCCTGAGCGTCGTAGGAACGGGACTGTAATCTTCCGGTCAGAGCGATTTGTCTGCCCTTGCCAAGATACTGGCAAATGACTTCAGCCTGTCTTCCCCATGCAACAATATTGAAAAAGTCGGCAGTTGGCTGACCTTCCTGTTTAAACCGTCTGTCAACAGCTAACGAAAATGTCGCCACTGATTTTCCGGTGTTAGTTGTGCGCAGTTCAGGGTCTCTTGCTAATCTTCCTACTAAAATTACTTTATTCACGGTTTAACCTCTATTTTTCTTTTTTAACGATGATGCTTCTGATGAACTCTTCATTCATCTTGAATAAGTAGTCAAGGCTGTCTAATACAGACTGTTCAGCTTTGAATTCAATCACAACATAGTAACCTTCGGTATACTTTTTGTCGATTTCGTAAGCTAACTTTCTTTTACCCCATTCATCAACAGTTCCAACTTCACCTGCTGCTGTAATGGCGCCTTTAACCTTCTCAATCCAGGAATCTGTAACTTCCTTTTCTAATTCAGGTTGTAAAACAAATACTGTTTCGTAAGCTCTCATTTCAATTCACCTCCTTGTGGACTATGGCGCACCGCTTCTGCAATGCGCAAGGGTACAGTTCAATAGTATATCATAAAAATAAAAAAAAGCAAACTCTTTTTTAAAAAAGAATTTGCCGTCTTTGCTATTTATTGTTCTCGTTGTGTTCGACAACTTTTTTGATCATCTTATTGAACTTGGACCGCGGCACCGTTACCATATGCTCACAGCCTGTACACTTTAATTTGATTTCTCCTCCCATACGGAGAATTTTCCAGTTGTAGCTTCCGCAGGGATGCTTTTTCTTCAGCTCCACAATATCCCCGAGACCATAATCCCTGTTTTCCATGCTGGCTCCTTTCTACTTTTGCATAATTTGCGGCTTAGACTGTCCATTGGAATAGACAACATACTTGCCATAAGGGATCTCAATTCCCTTCTCGTCGAAAACTTCCTTAATACGTTTTCTGAGCGCAGTTTCTGCCCTGACCTTTCTGGCTGCATCCTCATCGGCGATGATACGGATATTCATGGACGATGGGTCCATGCGGGTTACCCCCAGTACCTCCGGCCTCCCGACAAATAAAGTCTCGTTGGCGTCGTAGACTTCCTCGCAGATTTCCCGTAGTACAGAGAGTACATAATCAATGTTTTCTTCATAGGCAACCCCGACATCAACCACAGCCTTGATGGTTCCCTTGGAGTGATTGATGAGCCGGTCGATTTTCCCATTGTGAATAATAAACAAACCTCCATCCATTTCCCGGACAGACGTTGTCCGGACGCCGATGGTCTCTACTATCCCGTAGTGGTCATTGTCAATGGTGACATAGTCTCCGACAGAAAACTGATTTTCAAAAATGATGACAAAACCGCTCATGACATCCTCCACCAGGCCCTGAGCGCCGAAGCCAATGGCCAGAGTTCCAACTCCGGCAACCGCGAGAAGGGCCCCTACGTCGGTGAAAAAAGATAAAACGGTCAATAGTTCTGTCAAAAGCAATGCCGTCCTTAAAAACGTCTTTAAAGCCTTTTTAAGGGTAAGTACTCTTTTTCGCTCCTGTGGAGTGATGTTTTTCTTGTTTTCATTAAAAAATTTATTAACCAGCCCATTGCTGACCTTGATGAGAATAAAAAAGACAATGACCGTGATGACAACTGAAATAATTTTTTCAGTCAACTCGCTCAGATCTATTCCACTCAGCAAATGCTGCCAGAGATCTCCAACATTTTCGTATACCATAAATCCTCCCTTCTAATGAAGATACAATGCGACCGGTCCAGTGAGCACACCGTCCTTTACCATCTGCACAATGGTGACGTCTCCTGAAAAAATACCATAGTACAATACAACAGCAATCACAATTACCGCGATGACCAGTCCAATCACTAACCCAATGGCCAAACCTGCCACGCGGTTGGCTGTGCCGATAACCGGCACCCGGTTCATCCCCTTCCCAATATGTCTTATAATACCAAAAGCGGCGCTGCATAACAGCAGCAGGATGAGGAATACAAAGCCGTTTGCAATCTGATAGATGACTGGCTGAAGTGCCTGGTTGACTGCCTGGGCGGCGGCAGTGCTGCCCGAGATCACAGATGTGTCCGTAATACCAGACAGAAAATCCAGCCCTCCAATCCCCTGGAGATTTGTAAGCGCTTCACTTCCATACTGTCCCAGGGCATTTATGGCATTTTGGGTGATCGTGTCATTTATAAAATTTTTTACGGGTTCTACATTAAGTAGCCAGTTCGTTACCGGTGCTGAAAAGATCCTTGCTATGACAAAAGATGCAATAAATCCCGCCAGACCAATGAGCGTATTTATTGCACCTTTTATATAACCGATCATTCCAACTCCGATCACCAGCACAATGCAGATGATGTCAAGAGTTGTCATATTCATATTTATTTCCTTTTGTTTTTATCATTCTGGGACATCAGCTTACGGATATGTTCCAGCTCTGCTGTGATGTCCTGTGTTTCTGATTTTTCTCTGTCCAGCACCTTATCTTTTTCACGTGGCGCTCTTCCCGGCTGCTTCGCTGCCTTAAGGCCTCTTTGGGTTTCAGCTATGGCGCGGTTAACAGCCTCCGTATCAATTTCATCGATCAGACCTTTTTCCACATGATCCAGTATCTCCTCTGTTTCACCTGAGGGAGTGGCTGCTTCGGCCATTTTATCTTCAAGGTTTTCCCGCTTACGCCGTTCTGCTTCTTCAAGCATTTCATCGGTTATCACGGAAAAAGCTTCGGTATAAATAATCTGCGGCTGATCATCGTCATCGCCAAATGGATCTTTGGGGTCAGCCTTTTTAGGCTGTGGCTTTGGTGGTGCTTTTTTCTTTGGTTTCTGTGGCGCGGCCTGCTGGCTGGCAGCTGGTCTTCTTTTTTTATTATAAGGTTCAATGACCTTTTCAACGCTGATCTGTTCTTTTTCTTTTTCCCGTCTTTCTGCACGCTCGCGCAGTTTTTTACGTCTGCCGGAGCCCATCGCTATACCGATCCCCTGAAAAACAATGACCAGTATCAGGCAGATGATAAAATACACAACAATGGGAATGGCAGAGCCAATAAAATGATAGATCAACCCATAAGGCAGATACCAGAAAATTGTCGGTGCTACCAGAAAGGTAAATTCATTCCAGGCGCTGGTGAAGTTTGTCCCTGGCGCTGCGTAGATCACTATTGTAGATACGATGGTAAAGACCAGTATGGGCAGCAGACTGAAAAATATGTATTTTGCGTAACTCCCGTCCTGATGGCTTGCCGGATTTCTAAATAAAAACCAGTTCAGGATTATCCAGTAGCCTGCCGTTATCACCAACTCGATGGCGCCAAACCAAAGCTTATAGTTGCCATCATTTCCTATAAGGTCTAGAACATTTTTCAAAATCAGAACAAGCACGATATAAATCAGGTTGCCGAGCAGCGCTGTCTCTATCGGACTCATCCTTTTTTTAATGTGGTAATTATTCTGATTCATCATTACTCCCGTCATTTTCATATCCCAAAAGATCCAGAATACGGTTCAGGTCTTCGGTGGAATAGAATTCCAGCTCAATTTTCCCCTTATCCTTTTTCCCTGAGATTTTTACTTTGGTGGCAAATTTCTGTTTCAATCCGTCCTCAACTGCAGTAATGTACGGATTTTTTTCAGGCTTTGCCTTGTCCTCTTTTGGAGGATTTTTCAGCAGCTTCACCTTTTTTTCAGTTTCACGTACGCTGAGTTTTTTATCAATAATCTCTTCACACAGGGATTCCATCTGCTTCTGATCCTCCAGTGACAAAAGAGCTCTTGCGTGACCCGAGCTGATGTGGTCATCCAGAACCTCCTGCCGCACCTTATCCGGAAGATTTAAAAGCCGCATGGTATTTGTAATCGCGGCCCGGCTTTTGCCGATACGGATACCAATCTCTCCCTGCGTCAGATTAAAATGCTCCATTAACGCGCCGTAAGCCTCAGCTTCCTCGATGGCATTCAAATCCTCTCGCTGAACATTTTCGATAAGCGCGAGCTCCATAACATCCTTGGCCGGCAGGTCTTTCACAATAACCGGAACCTCTTTCAGCCCAGCCATGGTGGCTGCACGCCAGCGGCGCTCCCCTGCGATAATGGTGTAGCCATTATTTTCCGGCCTCACCACCAAGGGCTGCAGGATACCGTGCTCTTTAATGGAAGCAGCCAGCTCTTCCAGTTTTTCCCGATTAAATTTTTTACGGGGCTGGTCGGCATTTGGTCTTATCTTGTTGATCTGGAGAAAAAAGACCAGCTTTTCGGCATTTTCGGTATCACTGTTGTCAATGCTCATAAAGCTTTCATCGGGAATCAATGCCTTCAAACCCTTTCCTAATCCTCTGCTTTTCGCCATGATCTACTCCTGCCTTTTTATAAACTCTTGTGAAAATTCCGAATAGGCCTGCGAACCTTTTGAGTTGATCGCATATTCAAAAATCGTCTGACCATAGCTCGGCGCTTCCGCCAGCCGGACATTTCTGGGAATATAGGTATTATACACTTTGTCCTTGAAATATTCCTTTACCTCATCCACAACCTGGAGCGAAAGATTGGTGCGGCCGTCATACATGGTCATTAAAACCCCCTCAATTTCAAGCTTGGGATTTAAACCTTTTTTTACCAGACCTACAGTACTCATCAACTGCCCAACCCCTTCCAGCGCATAAAACTCACACTGGATCGGTATTAAAACTGAATCGGAAGCTGCCAAAGCATTGATGGTTAAAAGCCCTAGGGATGGCGGACAGTCAATGAAAATAAAATCATAAAAATCCTGAACACTTTCGAGACTGTGTTTCAACCGAAGCTCCCGTTGGCTCATGTTTGTCAATTCAATTTCGCTTCCCGCCAGTTCCAGATTGGATGGAAGAATATGAAGGTTTTTGTACGAGGTTGTCAGTATAATCTCTTTAGGGTCATCCCCGACTATGAGCGCATCGTAAATACTTTTTTCCAGTTCATTTTTATTGATGCCGAAGCCACTGCTTGTATTCCCCTGGGGATCGGTATCAACGGTCAGTACTTTGTAATTCATCATGCTTAGCGCAGTGGTGAGATTCATGGTTGTCGTTGTCTTTCCGACACCACCCTTTTGATTAAAAATCGCAATAGTTTTTGCCATATCAGGGTCCTTTCCAGTATGTTTCACGTGAAACATATATAATCTCGGCACAGTTTGTACTCTAACATTATAATAAACAACAGACTGGTTTGTCCATTTTTTATTGGTATCTTAAATATTTTTTTGCATAAAAATGCTTCTTCGAATGAAGAAGCAAAATGTTTTCAAATTGTAATGAATATTCACCAAGGTAAGCTATTGATACGAGTCGGTGCATCTGAGTTATGTTAATTTTTTATACATCATACTGAACTAACCCGTTTCAATCGGCATCCCGTAGGTCCCTTAGCTATGGAAATCTCCTATTTAGGAATAATTATTTTAATCTCAACGTAGTCTTCCCGTTCAATCTCTTTATATTCTGCTGTGTTCCGGCTTTCCTTAACAGCCTTGAATGCTGTTTTGATGGTATTGATATAGATCTGAGCATTGATAAAGGATTTGACACGGGCCTTCTTTTCCGGCGTCAGCTTTTCATCATAATTATTGGTTAAGACATCCTTGCGGATTTTCTCAACCAGCTCCTCAGTTTTTTTAACAGTCATATCTTTTTTGATAACCTGTTTCAATACCTCTTCTTGAAGCTCTGTATCGGGAATTCTCAAAAGCGCCCTTGCATGGCGTTCTGTAAGATTGTTTTCAGTCAATGTTTCAATAATTGAGGGGTCCAGCTTTAATAGGCGAATTTTATTTGCGACGAAGGATTGAGATTTTCCCAGAAGCTCAGCAATGCGGTCCTGAGTTAAATTATAGTATTCCATGAGCTGCCGATAGCTTTCTGCCTCTTCAAAGTAAGTCAAGTCCTCACGCTGAACATTTTCCATAATGGCGATCAAAGCGGAATCCTGGTCAGACATTTCCACGATAATGGCCGGGATGGTTTCCTTCCCGGCCACCTTACCGGCTCTCAGACGCCGCTCACCAGAAACAAGTTCATAAAACTCCTCACTGATCTTCCGAACCTGGATGGGCTGAATGATACCAAAGGACTTAATGGATTCCGCCAGCTCAGTAATGGCAGAATCTTCAAAATGTTTTCTTGGTTGATTTGGATTTGGAAGGATTTTATCAACTGGTATCTGTTCAACAATTGATTCAATAATACTCTTCATTTGATTATCTCCTGCATGTGTTTCATATGATATGTTTCACGTGAAACATCTTATCCCGGAAAAGGTTCCTTTTTGATTTTACCAAAGGATCTTGGAAACTTCTCCGGTGTTTTTTTAACTTTGTCAACTAATATTATAACATGAACCAAGTCGCTTTGCAGTAACAAACAGGATTCTATTCCGGTTATTTTTCCGCCAAGAACTTTAATGGCCTTTTCTCCCTCATCCATCTCTTCCAGATAATTCTTTCCTTTAAGAGCAATAAACTGGCCACCTTTTTTCGCTAAGGGGAGACACAGCTCCGAAAGCAAACATAAGTTCGCCACCGCGCGGGAGACAATACAATCATAGCCCTCACGGTAGGCAGGGTCTTTTCCTAAATCCTCAGCCCTGCCGTGGAGAAACTCCACATTTTTTATTCCAATCTCACGACAGATATCTTCAATAACCTTCAGCTTTTTGCCAGTAGCATCCATCATGGTAATCTCTGCTTCCGGCAGCATAACGGCAAGGGGCACACCCGGAAAACCACCGCCAGTACCCACATCTAAAATTGAGTTCACATCTTTATGAATAAATTTCAAACAGGTCAGGGAATCGATCAGGTGCTTTTCAATAAACTCATCCACATCCGTAATGCGGGTCACATTGATCTTTTCATTCATAACAAGCAGCTTTTCCATATAAAGAATCATCAGTCGGCTTTGTTTTTCATCAATGACGATCCCACATTTTTCACCGGCAGCCATCAGCTTTTCCATATTACTCATTTTCTTCTTCCTCCACCGGCGCCTGTCTGCGGTTCTGCTCCAGATAAATAAGCAGTACAGATAAATCTGCAGGAGATACACCCGAAATACGCGAAGCCTGCCCCATAGATTTTGGCTGAATGTCCGTCAATTTTTCAACAGCCTCAAGACGAAGACCGCCGATGGCAGTGTAGTCAATATTTTCTGGTATCAGCTTTTTTTCCATTTTCTTAAACTGCTCTACCTGGGCTACCTGCTTTTTAATGTAGCCGTCATATTTAATCTGAACCTCTACCTGTTCACAAACAGCGTCAGAAAGCACCGGACGCTCAGGGTCAAGCGCTGCGGTATTGGCATAGCCTACCTCTGGCCGGCGGATAAGCTCTGCCAGAGTCACACCGCTTTTAATGGGTGAACTTCCAATACCTTCAAGTACCTTATTAGTGTGTTCACCGGGTTTAATCATTAACCGGGTTAACCTTTCTTTTTCCTGTTCAACCGCTGCTTTTTTGTGAAGAAAAGCGGTGTAACGTTCATCAGAAATAAGACCGATCTCATGACCAATGGGGGTTAACCGCAGATCCGCGTTATCCTGGCGTAAAAGCAGGCGGTACTCAGACCGGGAAGTCATCATACGATAAGGCTCTTCTGTTCCTTTGGTGATAATATCATCAATCAAAACACCAATATAGGCCTGTGAGCGGTCAAGAATAACCGGCTCCTTACCCTCGATGCAGCGCACCGCATTGACACCTGCAATGAGCCCCTGGGCTGCCGCCTCCTCGTAACCGGAAGTCCCGTTGATCTGCCCTCCGAAGAAAAGCCCCTTGATATCTTTAGATTCAAGACTGGCCTTTAACCGTGTGGGATAAATACAGTCGTACTCAATGGCATAGGCTGAGCGCATAAACTCAACCTTTTCCATTCCCGGAACCGTACGGTAAAGAGCGATCTGCACATCCTCAGGAAGACAGGAGGACATTCCCTGAACATAGACTTCGTTTGTGTGCAGGCCCTCAGGCTCCATAAAAATCTGATGCTGGGGCTTATCGGCGAAACGCATGACCTTCGTCTCAATGGATGGACAGTAGCGCGGGCCAACCCCGACAACATCCCCAGTATACAGCGGTGACCGCTCCATATTTTCATTAATAATCCGATGGGTTTCCTCGTTGGTGTAGGTCAGGTAGCAGGGTACCTGGTCAATCTCAATTTTCTCCGTCTCAAAGGAAAAGGGGACGATTTTTTCATCGCCGTTCTGAATCTGCATCTTGGAGTAATCCACGGTTTTAGCATCTACCCGGGCAGGGGTGCCTGTCTTAAAACGCTGCAGCTCAATGCCCTGCTTAAGAAGGCTGTCAGACAGCTGCATGGCCGGAAAAAGCCCGTTAGGCCCGCCGTCATACTGAACCTCACCGATAAAGATTTTTCCTTTAAGGTAAGTACCAGTACAGATAACGCAGGATTTGCACTGATAAACCGCCCCGGTCTGTACCTCAACTCCGGTGATCCTTCCGTCTTCCACAATAATACGGGTAGCTTCCTGCTGCTTTAACAGCAGGTGCTCCTGATTTTCAATCACTTCCTTCATTCGGAACTGGTAGGCCTTTTTATCCGCCTGCGCCCGTAAGGAGTGAACTGCCGGCCCTTTTCCTGTGTTCAGCATCCGGCACTGGATCATGGTAGCGTCGATATTTTTTCCCATCTCGCCGCCCAGAGCATCAATCTCACGTACAAGATGCCCCTTACCCGTTCCGCCGATGGATGGGTTGCAGGGCATCATGGCAACAGAATCCAGATTGATGGTTAATAATAAGGTTTCAAAGCCCAGACGCGCCGCCGCCAGAGCCGCTTCCGCACCGGCGTGTCCGGCGCCGATGACGACAACGTCAAAGCTTCCTCCATGATAGTTCATAATATTCCTCTACTTTCCAATGCAAAAATTCTTAAATATCTGATTGATAATATCCGAACCCACCGAACGGCCGGTAATTTCACGGATCTTTTCAAGCCCGTCCTGGATATCAATGGAGACAAGCTCCAGCGGCATTCCCATATCGATGGTTCCGAGAGCGTTTTTCAGGCAGGCCATGGCTTCCTCCAGCAGGTGGACATGGCGTACATTGTTGACGATATAATCCGCCTCCTGATCCACTGAGCCGCCCATGACCATTTCAAGCATCTTATCCTTAAGTGCCTCGACGCCTTCATCCTCTTTTAAGGACAGCGGCAGCCATCCCTCTGGCACATCGCGATTCTCAATCATACTGTCCGTCTTATTCGCGATAAAAATGGTTTTTGAAGGGTCCAGCTCTTCAATAAGCGTCTTTTCCTCTTCAGAGAAAGGACGGCTGAGGTCTGTCATAAACAGAATAAGGTTCGTATTTTTAATGAGCTGACGGGATTTTTCCACACCGATCTGCTCAACCAGGTTATCCGTTTCGCGGATGCCGGCGGTATCAATGATTTTAAAAGGAATTCCGCCGATGTTGATATACTCCTCGATGATGTCACGGGTGGTTCCCGGAATCTCTGTGACAATGGCCTTGTTTTCCATCAAAAGGGTATTGAGCAGAGAGGATTTCCCGACATTGGGCTCTCCAAGAATCGCGGTGGTGATTCCCTCGCGGTAGATTTTTCCTGTCTCCGACGCCTTCAGCAGCATATCCACCATGTCCATGGCCTGATGAATATGGGCATTCAGGTAAGCGGCGGTCACTTCCTCAATATCGTATTCCGGGTAATCAATATTCGCCTCCACATTTGCCATGACATCAATGAGCAGGTCATCGATGGCAGTCAGGCGCTGAGAAAGCTTTCCCTCAAGCTGTCCAACGGAATACTCCAGGCTCTTCTCCGTTTTGGCGGAGATAATGTCCATGACTGCCTCAGCCTGGGCCAGATCGAGACGTCCGTTTAAAAAGGCGCGCTTGGTAAACTCGCCTGGCTCTGCCAGACGGGCGCCAGAACGGATGACGGCATCCAGAATTCTTTTCAGTGACACAATCCCCCCGTGACAGTTAATCTCCACCACATCCTCCGCCGTGTAGGAAAAAGGCCCTTTCATTTTTGAGACCAGAACCTCGTCGATGATCTTTCCATCCTCAGGCTCAAGAATATTGCCGTAAAGCAGCTTGTGGGATTCTGCACCCTCCACGGTTTTGCCGGCATGATTCACAAAAAGCCGGGTGACAATATCTACCGCTTCTGGTCCGCTGACACGTATAATGCCAATGCCCGCACCGCCAAGTCCTGTGGCGACCGCTGCGATGGTATCTTCATTTAATAATGCTTCGTTCATTTTTATTTCCTTTACTCGTTTTAACAATTAGCAATAAATAATTTCAAAAATTGTTCATTGGTAATGGCTAATGAAGGCCTTAATTCAGAAAAAACACTTTAATTCTATGAGAATCAAAGTGTTTTTCCTTAACATTATAGCATAGTTTTTTAAATAAACCTATAACAGTGCTTTCTTCCTCTACTTATCCTTTAACTGGATAACAACGTGGCGGTAAGGCTCATCACCCTCGCTGAAGGTAAAAACCTTATCACTGTTCTGAAGCTTCGCGTGGATAATACGTCTTTCAGATGGATTCATAGGCTCCAGAGACATTTTCTTTCCATAGCGCACAGCCTTTGAAGCCATTTTTTCAGCCAGCGCTTCCAATGTTTTCTGGCGCTTGCTGCGGTAATTTTCCGTATCCAGAACCACGCGGATGTATTTTTCACCGGAACGGTTGACCACCAGGCTTACCAGATACTGAAGGGAATCCAGTGTCTGGCCGCGGCGGCCGATCAGAATGCCCATATCCTTCCCCTCAAGCTCAACATGAAGCACATCGTCCTCCAAATGTGAGGTGATGGTGCATGGAATATTCATGGCATCCAGCATTTCGCCCAGGAAAACCTCTGCCGTTTTGCCCGCATTGTTTAAAACCGTGACCTCGACAACCGCTTCCTTTTTTCCAAAAATACCAAAAACGCCGGATTCCGGTACCTGAACGACGTTGGTTTCCACTTCGTCCAGCGTTACTCCCAATTCTTTTAAACCTGCATTAATGGCATCTTCAATGGTTTTTCCTTTACCAACTACCATTTTATTCATGATTCTTCTCCTTAGCAGATATCCTGACTCCGGCCAGGGACCAGAGCCTCATTCCCATAATCCTATTTGTTTTTTGGCTCCTCCACCGCTGCATCCCTTTCAGGAATTTTTGTGATGGTCTGGCGTTTTACCTTTTTACTGGAAGCCGGTCTTGTGAGAGGCTTTTTGTCGGTCGGCTCTTCCTTCTTTTTCACTGGCTTACCGGACTGAGCCGCCATGGCTTCTGCTCTGGCTTCACTCTGCTGCTTGCGTTCTTCTTTCTTCTTTTTGATCTCTTCACGTTTTGCCTCTTCAACACGTCTTTCAGCTTCACGCGGATCGATCTTTTCAGCAGGTTTGCGCAGCATGATAAACTGCTGGACAAAAGTAAAGACGTTCTGAACAACCCAGTACAGCGCCACACCGGCCGGCATGCCAATGGCTGCGAAACCGATGAAGATCGGCATAATGTAAAGCATCATGTTCTGAGTTTTTTCAGCAGACGGGTCCATGGTCCCCTTCTGTACAGACATGGTGAACTTCTGTGTAATGAAGGTAAAGACCACACAAAGGATTGGCAGAATGTACCACGGGTCCGGGTTCCCTAAATCAGGAATCCATAAAAACTGCTGGCTGATAGCTGAAACATCGCCATTGGTAAATACCCATTTTCCAGGATCTCTCAAAGCTCCAAACAAAGCGTAAATAATGGGCAGCTGGATCAGGAGCGGCAGACAGCCGGCCATTGGGCTGACATTGTAAAGCTTGTACAGCTTCATGGTTTCCTGATTGAGCTTTTCTGGATTATTTTTATACTTTTTCTGCAGCTTCTGCAGTTCAGGCTGTAACGCCTGCATTTCTCTCATGGATTTTGTCTGCTTGATGTTCAGTGGTAAAATACAGAATTTTACCAGAATGGTAAACAGAATAACGGCCACACCGTAATTCTGAACAAAATTGTAGATTTGAAACAGCACAAACCCAAATGCCTGATATAAAATATGCATGCAATAGCTCCTTTAAAATTTCCCCTGAAATTATCAGGGGAGCGGATCATAGCCTCCCGGATGAAAGGGATGGCATTTTAAAATTCTTTTAGTACCGAGGAACAGTCCTTTAAATATACCGTATTTTAGTACGGCCTGGTAGCAATACTCTGAACAGGTTGGTAAAAATCGACATGAATGCGGCAAACAGGGCGAAATATAACGCTGGTAGCCGCGTATCAATTTTAAAATAAACCTTTTAATCATGATCCTGCCTCATAAGATTCTTCTTATAAAATAAATGCTTTAAAGATTTTTCGATAACCGGATATTTTTCATCTTTACAGCTGGCTTTGGCAATTAATACTAAATCATATCCCAGTGCAAACTGATTTTCATTAAGCCTGTAGGCTTCCTTGAGCTGTCTCCTGATACGATTGCGCACCACCGCGCGGTTGGAAACTTTTTTGCTCACTATGATACCCAGACGATTGGTATCTTTCCCATTTTTTAAATAATGCATCACAAGATTACGATTGCCAAAGACCTTCCCTTTTTGGTACACAAGCTTAAAGTCTTTCTGCTTTTTTAATGTACAAATTTTTGCCAAAAAGATTACTCCTGACATTGAGTTTTTACCCGATTTACAGGTAAGCCACAGTAAACAAAAGACCGTTCAAGAAGCTTAAACGGTCCATACAAGTCTATGCAGATAATTTTGCTCTACCTTTTGATCTTCTTTTCTTTAAAATCACACGACCACTTGTGGTAGACATTCTTTTTCTGAAACCATGTTCTTTTTTACGCTGTCTTACTTTTGGTTGAAATGTTCTTTTCATTACGACACCCCCTGACTTTCCGATTTATCATCATTTAGTTTTCATAAGCATATTAGACTTTTACTTTAGGATTATATAATTTTGGCTCCCTGTTGTCAAGAAATTTTCTCAAAAAGGCATGTTTTCCTTTGTTTTTTTCATGGCTTTTATAATGGTATTTTTTATCCGAATCTGGTAAAAACCCATTTTTTTATCCACAATCTCCTTTAATCTTATTGAATTATCCACAGGACTTTGTTATACTGTACTATACTGTTAATAAATATCCACACTTTTCCACAGCTTTTGTTTTTTGTTTACTAGTCTATGGATAAGCTGTGCACAATTTGATAAAAACACTGAAACCGGCTTGTTTAGGCGGTTTTTCTTGCGGATAAAACCTTAATCTTTTATTAACATCTGTGTTTACAATTAAAACAATTTAACCTCTGTGCACAACTCTGTTCAATATTTGTGCATAGAATCTTAATTAAAATATCCTAATACTCACAAACAAATCGGAGGTTGACCTGTGGATGATTCAATTGTAAAAATCTGGGAGAAAGCGCTGAGCCTTATTAAGGAAGAGATGTCTGAGCTCAGTTACAATACCTGGTTTACGAATACAAAACCGCTGAAAATAATTGGCGGCACCTTTTATCTTATTTCAGATAATGATTTTGAACGGGGCATGCTTGAAACCCGCTATAAGGCTTTGATCACCAACGCACTGAGCCAGGTTATGGAACAGGAGTGCAAAGTCCAGATCGTTTTATCTGAAAAGGAAGTACCGGATACTGCTGAGCAGAGCGCTCCCATGCCTAAAAACGAGGGGAATACCAAATCTTCAAACAACGGCGGCAGCATGAATCCCAAGTATACCTTTGAAAAATTCGTCATCGGCGAAAACAACCGCTTTGCCCACGCTGCCTGCGTCGCTGTATCAGAAGCGCCGTCAGAACGCTACAACCCCCTGTTTATCTACGGGGGCGTCGGTCTCGGGAAAACCCATCTCATGCAGGCCATCGGGAATTATATTCTCTCTTATGCGCCCACCAAAAAAGTGGTTTATGTGTCCTGCGAAAAATTCACCAATGAATTCATCGACGCCATCCAGAACCAGAATAACATTGACTTCAGAAATAAATACCGCAACGTGGATATCCTGCTCATTGATGATATTCAGTTCCTTGCCGGCAAGGACGGAACACAGGAGGAGTTTTTCCATACCTTTAATGCCCTGCACGAGGAAAACAAACAGATTGTCATCAGCTCAGACCGCCCGCCAAAGGAAATTCCAAAGCTGGAGGAACGCCTGCGCTCACGCTTTGAAATGGGCTTGATCACAGACATCTCTGCCCCGAACTTTGAAACACGAATTGCCATCCTGCGCAAAAAAGCCGAATCCTATAAGGAAGAGATTCCGAATGATGTGCTCAGCTTTATCGCGGACAGCATCCACTCAAATATCCGGGAGCTGGAGGGTGCTTTAACCACAGTGGTCGCCTACTCCAAGCTCCATGGCGAGCCTATCTGCCTGGAAACAGCCAAGGACGCTTTAAAGGATATTTTCAAGGCCAAGGAAAACATTGTCATCAACAGTACCTATATCAAGGAAATGACCGCCAAATATTTCAATGTTACCATTGAGGACATCGATTCCAAAAAAAGAACCAAGGCCATTTCACTGCCACGGCAGGTTGCCATGTACCTGACCCGTGATTTAACCGACCTTTCTCTTCCAAAGATCGGCGAAGAATTTGGCGGCCGTGACCACTCCACCGTCATCCACGCCTGCCAGAAGATCAACGAGGAAATGGAAGCGAACACAGACTTTAAAAACCTGATCATCCGTATACAAAAAGAGATTACCGGAAGCTGAACCGGCCCGCCGGTTCAGCTTCCAATGGAGAATTAAAAGAACAAAATGCGTAGCATTTTGAATGGATTTGCGGCCTGCGACCGCTGCCTCAATCGCTTTTTCGCCAGAAAAAAGGTTCTTTCATTTTCCATTGCTTACCAAACTGTGGATAACCCTTTTTTTCTCAACACGATAACACCATGCTTATCCACACCTTATTCACTGTGAATCACTCTGTTTTTTTACGGCATTCCGCCGTTTTCTGAGTTATCAACAGTCTACACATCCCCTACTACTATTATTACTATAATAAATACTTATATAATATTTAATATTCAGGGAAGCAGCCTTCCCAAAAGAGAGGTGCCTTTATGAAATTCAGCTGCTCGCGTGACGCGCTTATCAACGCTTTATCCATTGCCCAGAAAGGGGTATCGAATAAAACCACCCTTCCTGTTCTTGAGGGAATCTTGTTTCAGGTATACAATAATCAATTGGTTTTAACCTCTACGGATCTGGAAATTGGCGTTCAAACCAGTATTCCGGCCAATGTGGACATGGATGGTGAGATTATTTTATCATCCAATCTGATCACTGAAGTGATCCGGAAATTATCGGGAGAAGAGGTTTTTTTCCAAAAAGATGACTCGAACCAGGTGAAAATTGAATGCCTCCTGTCAAACTTTACCATTAAGGGCTTCCCGACCGATGAGTTTCCAGAATTTCCGGAAGTCATTGAGGAGCACAGCTTTGTCATTGAAGCAGGTGTTCTGAAAGAAATGATCCGCGGCACCATTTTTTCGGTGGCTGTCAGCGAAAATATTCCAGTGCTCACGGGGCTTAAAATGGAAATTGAAAATGACGCCATCAGCTTAATCGCCCTGGACGGATACCGCCTTTCCTTAAAGAGAGGTAAGCTCAAGGAAGCCATTGACGGCAGTATTTCTGTGATTATCCCGGGAAAGAGCATGAACGAGCTCAATAAGCTGTTATCCGGTTATAATGAAAATGTCATTGTGAAATTCTCAAAAACCCAGATCTTCTTTGAAATGGGCAATACCCAGTTCACCTCCCGTCTGCTGGAGGGCGAATTCATCAATTATAAGCACATTATCCCAACAGAAAAAGCCACTCAGGTCAAGGTTTCCAGAAAGCTTCTTTTAGAGAGCAGTGAGCGCGCTGCCCTTTTGGCGAGAGAGGGTAAGAATAACCTCATTAAAATGGACTTTAACATTGACCAGCTGATTTTGACCTCCAACGCTGAAATCGGGGATGTCTTTGAGGTGATTCCAATTGAAAATCAAGGCGATCCCATCAAAATCGCTTTTAACTCCAAGTTTTTCATCGATGCACTGAAGGTTATCGACCGGGATGAGATGAGTATTGAGCTGACCACCTCTGTTGGACCGGCGGTGATCGTACCGGCAGACGGTTCAGATGAATTTATTTACCTGATTCTGCCAGTCCGGATCGCTGAGGAAGCCTGAGTTTTTTTCTAAAATAGAAACTTTGAGAAAAACCTGTATTATCATTAAGAAAAATCATGATTTTAAAGGATTTGTTTACAAATCCTTTTTTATTTGTGGTATACTATCCTATGTATGCTATTTTTATTGCTGTTTTTTAAGCGTATTTCCAATTTTAAGGGGAAAACGCGAGAAAAACTATTTTTTAAAAGGCTTACAGACTTAAAGAGGAATAAATATGGAAATTATCGAAATTAACACGGAGTTCATAAAGCTGGATCAGCTTCTTAAGTTTGCCGGGCTGGTTGGTAATGGCAGCGACGCAAAAATGGTGATTCAGGATGAAATGGTACGCGTAAACGGAGAAATCTGTACCATGCGCGGTAAAAAACTTCGTCCCGGAGATGTGGTTGAGGTGGAGGACGCCGGAAGCTTTGAGGTTGCCGCTGCCCAATGATTCTCACCAGGCTGCACCTTGTCCATTACCGGAACTACAGGGATGAGACCTTAGAATTTTCGCCTGGCATCAATGTCATCTGCGGCCAGAATGCCCAGGGAAAAACCAATTTAGTCGAGAGTATTCACCTGCTGTCCAGGGGCTATTCCCATAAGACGGGAACTCTGATGGATATGGTGGGCTTCGACGAATCGGGTTTTTTTGTGCAGGCGGATATTGTCAAGGAGGACACCTCCCATACCCTGTCCATTAAGATGCAGGATAAAAAAAAGACGGTTCTTTTAAATGGTAAGAAGGAAACCAGGCGAGATGCTGTGCTGGGGGTCTTGACCACCATTCTTTTTGAGCCCGATGACCTGAAAATCGTTAAGGAAGGGCCTGAAAAAAGAAGGCGTTTCATGAACAATGAAATCAGCGGGTTTAAGCCCAATTATCCCTATATTTTGAAGAATTACGCCAAAATACATAATCAGCGCAATGCGCTGCTTAAAGAAATAAAGTACGACAGCACTCTGGCCCTTACCTTGGATTCATGGGATGAGCAGCTGGTCAAATACGGTTCGATGCTCATGCGCTACCGCATTGATTACCTCAGGCGGCTGAATGTAAAAGCCCGGGAGCTTCACCGTGAGCTCAGCGGCGGCCAGGAGGAGCTGGTGCTCTTTTATCAGAACAACGTGCTCGAGAATCCCCAGGAGTTTTCTGGCCTTGAGAGGATTTTCAGAGAAAAGCTTCAGGCCTCCCGGCAGGAGGACATTGCCCGTGGGTCTACCACCTACGGGCCCCATGTGGACGATATCATGATTCACCTAAACGGTAAGGAAGCAAAAAAATACGGCTCACAGGGACAGCAGCGGACAGCTGCTATTTCTTTGAAGCTTTCTCAGATAGAAATTTACAGGGAGAGCACCGGGGATTATCCGGTGGTGCTCCTTGATGATATTTTGTCCGAGCTGGATGACAGGCGTCAGCGCAACATTCTTTCCATTCTTGGAAAGACCCAGGCGTTTATCACCTGTACGGACCCATCTTTTATCGAGCATTACAGCGAACTTCCATCTAAGATTTTAAAAATAGAGGATGGACGGCAATTAAAACAAATTGAGAATTGAAAATGGAGAATTGAGAATTAAAGGAACGAACTGCCAGGCAGTTCGATTATAATTAAAATCGCTTTGCGATTTTATACCGATAATTCTCAATTCTCAATTCTTCATTCTCCATTGAAATACGGAGGTTTTTATGTCAGACAATTTAAAAAATGAGAAAAATGATTATACTGCCGACCAGATACAGGTGCTGGAAGGCCTTGAGGCGGTCCAGAAGAGACCTGGGATGTATATCGGGAGCACTGGCAAGCAGGGGCTCCACCATCTTGTCTATGAAGTCGTGGATAACTCCATCGATGAGGCGCTGGCGGGTTACTGTAAGAATATTGTGGTCACTATTGATAAAAATAACGGTATCACCGTTGTGGATGACGGCCGTGGTATTCCGACCGATATGAACCACAAAATGAAAAAGACCGGGGTTGAGCTGGCACTGACGGTTCTGCACGCCGGCGGTAAATTTGGCGGTGGAGGGTACAAGGTATCCGGCGGCCTTCATGGCGTTGGGGTTTCCGTTGTCAACGCCCTCTCCTCTGAGCTGACTGTTGAGGTCAAGCAGAATAAAAAGATTTACCACCAGACCTTTGCCAAGGGTAAAAAGACCTCTGAGCTTGAAGTGACTGGCAACACCAACCGGACGGGTACCACTGTCCATTTCCAGCCCGATCCGGATATTTTTGACGAGCTGGTGTATGACTTTGATGTTCTGGAACACCGTCTCAGAGAGCTGGCATTTTTGAACAAAGGCGTTTCCATCACCCTGGCCGATGAGCGAGAAGCTGAAAAGCGCAAGGAAACCTACTGCTACGAAGGCGGTATCCGTTCTTACATTGAATACATGAACAAGAATAAGGACCCTCTTTATGAACAGATCGCATATTATGAAAAGGAAATGGATGATTACAGTCTGGAAATCGCTTTTCAGTACACAGCGGGCTATTCCGAAAATATCTATTCCTATGCCAACAATATCTATACACCCGAGGGCGGGAGCCATTTAAACGGGTTTAAGAGCGCTCTGACCCGTACCATCAACACCTATGCCAGAAAGAATAATTACATCAAGGGAAATGACAAAAACCTGACGGGTGAGGATGTGCGTGAAGGCCTGACAGCCATTATCAGCATTAAGCTGCTGGATCCGCAGTTTGAGGGCCAGACAAAAACAAAGCTTGGGAATCCTGAGGTCAAGGGAATTGTTGAAACCATTGTCGGCGATGAGCTTTCAGCTTTCCTGGAAGAAAACCCGACCATTGCCAAAACCGTGATCGAAAAAACACTGAGCGCTTCCAGAGCCCGTGAGGCAGCCAAAAAAGCCCGTGAGCTCACCAGACGTAAAAGCGCTCTGGACACCACAGCGCTGCCGGGCAAGCTGGCGGACTGCCGCGAAAAGGACCCGTCCATGTCTGAGATCTTTATTGTGGAAGGGGACTCCGCGGGCGGCTCGGCCAAGTCTGGCCGAGACTCCAGAATCCAGGCGATTCTGCCGCTGCGTGGTAAGATCCTGAACGTTGAGAAATCCCGTCTTGACCGTATCCTGACAGCGGATACGCTGAAATCCATGATCACGGCCTTTGGCACAGGGGTCGGCGAGGACTTTAATGTTGAAAAAGCCCGCTACCACAAGATCATTATCATGACAGATGCCGACGTTGACGGCGCCCATATCCGTACGCTGCTTTTAACCTTTTTCTACCGCTATATGCGCGGCCTGATCGAGGAGGGCTATGTGTACATTGCCCAGCCGCCGCTTTTCAAGGTAGCCAGGGGGCAGCATGTCGAGTATGTCTACAATGAAAAGGCCCTTGACAAAATGTTCGAGGACAAAGACCGCAGCAAGTACACCATCCAGCGTTACAAAGGTCTTGGGGAAATGGACGCCCATCAGCTGTGGGAAACCACCATGGACCCCTCTGTCCGTATCCTGAACCGCGTCAACATTGAGGACGCCGCCTATGCCGACGAGGTATTCACCATTCTCATGGGCGACAAGGTACAGCCGAGAAAAGAATTTATTGAACGCAACGCGGCTAAGGTTAAGAATCTGGATATATGACGCCGAATCCAAATTTTGAAAAAATTTGGCAGAACACGAAAAGGGAGCGGCCGATCCTGGGTGTTCGGCAATGAGGCTAACGCATTTTGTATAAAAAATCATCCGAAGGATGATATAAGATTTTTTATATAAAATACGATCATTTTAAACTTGGGAGTTAAACTTAAAATATGGATGAAATTATAGAATATGACCGAATAAAAGAAGTAAATATTGAAGAAGAGATGAAGTCCTGCTATGTGGATTACGCCATGAGTGTTATCATCGGGCGTGCCCTGCCGGATGTGCGCGATGGCTTAAAGCCTGTTCACAGACGTATCCTGTACGCCATGAGCGAGCTTGGCATGACGCCCGACAAGCCGACCCGTAAATCTGCCCGTATTGTCGGGGAAGTTTTGGGGAAATATCACCCGCACGGCGATACCGCGGTCTATGACGCCATGGTGCGTATGGCCCAGGAATTCTCAACCCGTTATATGACTATCTACGGACAGGGTAACTTTGGCTCCATCGACGGTGACGGCGCTGCCGCCATGCGTTACACAGAGGCCAAGATGTCCAAAATCGCGCTGGAAATGCTGCGTGACATCAATAAGGACACGGTTGACTTTATTCCGAACTTCGATGAATCTGAAATGGAACCGGAAGTCCTTCCGGCCCGTGTCCCCCATCTGCTGGTCAACGGCTCTGCCGGGATTGCGGTCGGGATGGCCACCAACATTCCGCCTCACAATTTAGGCGAGGTGGTCGACGGCACCATCGCTTATATTGACAACCCGGACATCACCATCGATGAGCTTATGGTTCATATCAAAGGGCCGGACTTTCCAACCGCTGGTATTCTGCTTGGAAAATCCGGTATTAAGGAAGCTTACCGCACCGGGCGCGGACGTATTAAGATACGTTCAAAGGTTGAGATGGAGACCACCAAAAAAGGCCGTAAACAGATCGTTGTCACCGAGATCCCTTACATGGTCAATAAGTCCAAGCTGGTGGAAAAAATCGCTGAATTGGTCAAGGAAAAGCGTGTGGAGGGCATTGCAGACCTCCGCGATGAAACAGACCTTAAAAAAGGTATCCGCATTGTGATTGAGCTCAAGCGCGACGCCAATGAGACCATTATCCTGAATCAGCTGTATAAGCACACACAGCTCCAGGATACCTTCGGCGTCATCATGCTGGCGCTGGTGGGCAATGAGTACGACAAGAAAAAGCTTGAGCCCAAGGTTCTAAACCTGAAGCAGGTGCTGCACTATTATGTCGAGCACCAGAAGGAAATCATTACAAGAAGAACCATCTTTGATTTGAAAAAGGCAGAAGCCAGAGCGCATATCCTGGAAGGTCTGCGCATCGCCCTTGACAACATCGATGAAGTCATCGCGCTGATCCGTGCGGCTAAGGACGGCAAGGAAGCCAAAGTCCAGCTCATGGAACGCTTTGCCCTGACCGAAATCCAGGCGCAGGCGATTCTGGACATGCGTCTCCAGCGCCTGACCGGTCTGGAACGCGAAAAGATCGAGGAAGAATACGCTGAGCTGCAGAAAATGATCGCTGAGTACAAAGCGATTTTGGCAGACGAACAGCTCGTGTTAAACATCATCAAGGATGAGCTGACAGAAATCAAGGAAAAATATGGCGATGAGCGGAGAACCTCCTTTGACATCGACGTGGAAGACTTTGATGTGGAAGACCTCATTGAAGAGGAGGAAGTGGTCATCACCATGACCCATATTGGCTATGTCAAACGGATTTCGGCAGACACCTACCGCTCACAGAAGCGCGGCGGCAAGGGGATCACTGCTCTTTCCACCCGTGAGAACGACTTTGTGGAACACCTCTTCACCACCACCACCCACCACTTCCTGCTGTTCTTCAGCAACAAGGGCAAGGTGTACCGCCTGAAGGCCTTTGAAGTGCCTGAAGGCGGCCGTACCGCAAGAGGGACTGCCATTGTCAACATTCTTCAGCTTGATCCGGATGAAAAGATCACGACCATGATTCCGGTTAAAGAATTTACAGCGGATAAATGCCTGATCATGGCGACCAAGCAGGGGATCATTAAGAAAACCGACCTCACGGAGTATGATTCTTCCAGAAAGAACGGCATCATCGGCATTAACCTGCGCGAGGGTGATGAGCTCATCAACGTCCGTCTGGTGGAAGAAAACGAGGATATTGTCATGGGGACACAGAAGGGCTATGCTATCCGGTTTACCTCAAAGGAAGTGCGTCCGCTGAAACGTACCTCCATCGGTGTCCGCGGTATCGAGCTGCGCGATGACGACGTGGTTGTGGGTATGGACATTGTATCGGATGACTTGTTTGTGCTCTGCGTATCGGACAACGGCTATGGCAAGCTGACCTCCGGTGACCAGTACCGTTCCCAGAAACGCGGCGGCAAGGGCGTTCAGACCTATAAGGTGACCAAGAAAACCGGCGAGCTGGTGGGCTTCTGCGTCATCAGCCGGGACGGCGAGATCATGATGATCAATAACCAGGGTGTGGTCATTAAGCTGGAGGGCAATGACATCTCCACCGTTGGCCGTAATACCCAGGGTGTCCGCCTGATGAAGCTTCAGGCCGGCGAACAGATTGCGACCATTTCCAAGGTTTATAAGGAAGACCCGGAAGAAGACATTGAGGACGGCCAGGTTTCCATTCTGGACGAAAAATAAAAAAATGCTGATTAATCAAAAATACATTCAGATTAATGTAGAGGCGGCGGACTGCTTTCAAGCGATAGAGGCCGCCGCCTCTCCCCTTTTAAGGGACAATCGAATTGATGAGGGCTACATCACCGCTGCCTGTGAGCGGGAGAAAATTTTCCCGACAGGTCTGCCGACGCCCGTCGGCGTCGCCATTCCCCACGCCGAGCCTGACAATGTGCTCGAGGAGGCGGTATCGCTTATCACTTTAAAAAATCCTGTGGTTTTTCACGGTATGGGCGCGCCTGAGGAGTGTATCGATGTCTCCATCGTCTTTCTTTTAGCCATAAAAGACGGTGAAAAGCAGATTGAAACCCTGCAGAAAATTGTCCTGATGATACAAGATGAAATGGTTTTACAAAAAATAGCAGGTGCAAAAAACCCCGAGTGGATATATAATTTAGTAAAAGATATCGACGGGCTGGATTAGCTTCTCAGCCGATCGTTAAGATGATCATTAATAAGAGAGAGGTACTCATTATGAATTACAAAATTTCCCCATCAATGCTGAGCGCGGATTTTGCCAATCTGGACCGTGATTTAAAATCCGTGGAAGCCGGCGGTGCGGACTGGCTTCATGTGGACGTGATGGACGGCCATTTTGTTCCAAACATTACCATCGGGCCAGATCAGGTAAAATGCCTCCGTAAAACCATCGGCCTTCCATTTGATGTCCATCTGATGATCAGTGAACCGCTGAAATACATCGAACGTTTTGCCGACGCCGGAGCGGATATCATCACCGTGCATGTTGAAGTCGAGGACGATACACAGGAATGTATTGACCTGATTAAAAAATCCGGCTGCAAGGCAAGTCTGGTCATTTCCCCGGACACGCCAATCGATGTGCTGGCTCCTTTCATTGACGATATTTCCATGATTCTGGTCATGGGCGTTTATCCAGGCTTTGGCGGGCAGAAGTATATTCCCGAAACCACAGAACGTTTAAAGGGAATCCGGGCCATGATCGGCGGCCGTGATGTTGATCTGGAGATCGACGGCGGCGTGAACTTTGAAACCCTGAGCACTGTTGTCGAAGCTGGCGCCAATGTCATTGTATCCGGCTCCTGCCTGTTTAGCGGCGATATGAAAGAAAATATCAGCCATTTCAGAAAAATAATGGATGGTGCAAAGAAATGAAAACTGTTTTAGTGGCCTGCGGCGCCGCTGTGGCGACTTCTACCGTAGTGGCCAAAAAAATTGAAAAAATTGCGTCAGAAAATGGTGTTGAACTGAAAACCGTCCAGGCAAAAGCATCGGAGGTGGCTCAGAAGGCTGCCGAGATTAAGCCCGACATTATTGTATGTACCTGTCAGCTCGAGGGCGACGTTGATATTCCAGTTATGAATGGCCGTTCCTTTTTAACAGGCATCAATCTTCAGAAGACAACCGGCGAGCTGCTGGAAATTCTGAGAGGATAACAGACAGACGAGTTTTTTCGAATAGGATTTCATTTATAAGCGGCTTTGGCCGCTTTTTTGTATTCTTTTTTTGCAGGATTGACAGGACTTTCGCATGTTTTTATAATGGCCTAAAGGAAAGCTGTCAGAAAGGCGGCGCAAAGGAGGAGAAAAATGAAAAAGGTGGTTATCGGATGCAGCGTGCTTCGCAGAGAAATTGAAGCCGGGCTGGAGGATCCGTCGGATTTTAAATTTAGCTGGCTGGAGGACCAGCTGCACAATGTGCCGGAAACCCTTCACGAAAAGGTACAGTCCGCCATTGACGCGGAGACCGGCGCAGACAGGATTTACCTGCTTTATGGGCACTGCGGACAGGCCCTGACCGGCATACAGGCAAAGAACTGCCCAGTGGTGCTGCCAAAGGTGGAGGACTGCATCGATGTTCTGCTCTGCCATAACCCCAACACCGCCGAATTGCGGCGGACCTCGTATTTCGTCTCACAAGGCTGGTTATGGGGTGAAGAAGGCCTTGGATATGAATATGACCGCATGAAGGAAAAATACGGCGAAAAAAGGGCTTTACGCGTCATAAAAGCCATGTATAAGAATTATAAGTACCTTATGTTTGTCAAAACCGGCGTGGAGGATCAGAATGTCCGTGAAAAATGCGCTGGGGTGGCCGAAAAGCTGGACCTCGAGCTTCAGGAAACCGAGGGTGACGTGAAGCTCGTCATCGAGATGCTGAACGGCAGCACCGATGAGCGGTTTATCGTGATTCCGCCGGGCGAGACCATCCGGGAGGAAATGTTCAGGCCATAAAATTAAGCGCCGCATATATCCCCATGCCAATGACCCCGCACCCCAGCATGACGTAGATGGGATTGAGCTTGAATTTCCGGAGGATAAAAAGGCTGACGGCGAAGAGGACCACCGCCACAAAATCAATATTGTCCGCTGCAAACTGCACCAGGCCGTTTTTAAAAAAGGCCACGATGACAATGGAGAGGCCGGCTGAGGCGATGAGGGCCACCACAGCGGGACGGAGGCCGGAGAGGACGCCTTTGATGGTGTTTAAATTGCGGAAGCGGTAGTATACCGCGGCCAGAATCAATACGATGATGCAGGAAGGTGTGATGCAGCCGACAGTGGCGATGACAGCGCCGCCGATCCCGGCGGTCTTGATGCCCACAAAGGTGGCGGCATTGATGGCGATGGGGCCTGGCGTCATCTGGGAAATGGTGATGATGTCAATGAACTGGGTCATGTCCATCCAGCCGTGGAGGTTGACGACCTGCTCCTGAATGAGCGGCAGCGCCGCGTATCCACCGCCGATGCTGAAGAGACCGATCTGGAAAAAGCTGATAAATAACTGAAGATAAGTCATGGCCGCCTCCTATAAAAGATTTTTTCCGGTGCGCCTGGCTGTAAAGGTCACAAGAGCGCCGATCAGGCCGCAGATCAGAATGAGGATAATCACGTTCATTTTTACAAAAGCGCTGAGGATAAAAACCACAAACATCATGATGACCGGCAGTGCCTTGCGGGATTTAAAAACATCTCCGCCCATGTCGATGACAACATCCACAATGACAGCGGATACCCCAGCCTGCATAGCTTTAAGCAGGAACCCCACGTAGAGGTTGTCGCGGAAGGCTGTGTAAAACAGTGAGATGACGGACAAAATGATCAGCGGCGGCAGCACGGTCCCGACAATGGCCACAAAAGCGCCGGTAACACCCGCGACTCGGTATCCGACCAGAATGGAGGCATTAACGGCCATGGCGCCGGGAGAAGACTGGGCGATGGCTGTGAGATCCAGCATTTCCTGTTCCTCGATCCATCCCAGCTCTTTGACGAATTTTTTGCGCATGAGCGGCACAATAACGTAGCCTCCGCCAAAGGTAAACATGCTCAGACTGAAGGTTGAGATAAACAATTTAAAAAGTTTCTTGGCATCCATATAAAAATCCTTTGTGTGAGATTTGATGATTCTATTGTACTTTAGTGGAATGAGTTTGGCAAATAGTATTATATAATTAAAAAGATAGGCAAAAGCCTATCTTTTTTCAATGCTGCACCGATAGCCTTCCTTTGTCCATCGCCGGTAAAGACAGTTACAGCAGGTTTTATCCAGATCGTCCAGGCACTCTTCCTCATCATTGTCACGCTTGAAAAAAGCGCAGCCCAGTTCCCAGCCGCCTGTTTTTTTATCCCCGGTATAGAGATCGGATTTTTTACAGAGCTCAAAGCCATCTGCTTCGTTTCTTTTTGCCACGGCCACCAGATGGTGGTCGAGCAGAACGATTTTGGCATAATCTTCAATGTAAACCGGGGTATCCGGCGGAAGCACAGCGCCTGAGCGCTCGATGATGTGCGATACGCCAAGGCGGTTCTGCATTTCAGCGGCGCTCAGGGTGGTCTGGCATGTGCCAATACCGGATTTCCCCCGGATACTGCCATCGTTTCCGCTAAGCCTCAGCCCTGCGCCGGCCAGGGCGCCGATGACGCCGATACCTGTGCCGCCAAATTCCTCAAGGCGTGTGCCGCCGACGCTGCGAGCGAGATCATAAGCTTCCTCCTTTTTGATGACGCTGCGCTGTGCCTTTTTTCCAAAAGCCAGCAGTTTCTCCGGAAATTTCAGATGATCCAGACGGCAGAGACAGAGGCCTGGGTCAGCTGTTTCAGCTTTTTCGGCCATGATAATTTCTGCAGCTTTTTCCCACAGCCTGCTGAGCTGGTCTTCGGAGAGGCTGCCCGAAAAGCACATGGAGCTGTTGTGGGAGGTGTAGGCAATTGCGTCGTCCAAAAGCAGCTGGTGCCGTGTGATGCCGTAATCAATGACACTGCCGAGGGATTCGGCCTCTTTTTTGATATGCTCGGCTATTTTTCCGGTACTGGTTTTTTTGGTCAGGTCATCGGTGTCATCGACACAGAGGTAATATCTAATCATTTTTAAGCTCCTTATTTTCCTGAATTCTTGCCGCCCTGGCGGATATCCCTGCCGGAGAGTATTTTATCCCAGAGGGCGTCGTCTACCTGGATACCGGCAACATTCTGGTAAAAATCCGTCACCTCTGCGCGGAGGTCGATGTCGCCGTAAACTTCCGGATAAACAGTGGTCCCAAGCCAGAGCATGCCAAAGAAGGTTTCACAGCTTCCCTGATGGCCCCAGCGGGTAAAGCCAATGGGGATATTATAGACCTGGTTTTCACGTACTGCCCGAAGGCCCTGAAATTTTTCATTGGTCTTGAAATATTCCGCTGTGCTGGCGTCATTACAGATCACCACATCTGGGTCCCATACAAAAATCTGCTCAATACTGGCATAGTAGTCATCCCCTTCAGATTTGAGCTCTGAGCCGACGGATACATCGGTACAGCCCACGGTTTTTATCCAGTCACTTCCGAGAGAGTTTTCACCATCTGTCCGCACAGCCTCTGTGATGGAATGGTAGACTTTCACGCGTTCACTCTCAGGAATTCTGGCGCTCCGCTCTTCACACAGAGTGATGACCCTCTCGTATTCCTGGCAGAGGGTCTCCATGTTTTGCGCAACCCTTCCCCCCATGACTGAAGCGATCAGCCGCAGGGCATCTATCTGTTCATCCATATTGTCATAGCTCACCACCACATAGGGAATTCCCAGCTTATCCAGCTTTTGCGCCTCAGCCTCGCTCTGGTAGATTTCACGCTTGATTAAAACCACATCCGGCTTGAGCTCCATCAATGCTTCGGCGTTAATGACCCCGCTGCTGGTGACTGTGACGGCATTTTCAATTTCAGGATAAATTTCTTTGAGCAGTACATTGCGCTTCGTACCGGCAGGACAGCTGACAATCTGCTCACCGCCCTGGCTCATGACAATGGCCTCTGTCATAAAAGCGTCGAGAACCGCGGCCTTCT
>ERZ781275.347-NODE-347-length-55999-cov-5.322483_pt1 | contig 55999 bp, 57 predicted proteins | sample MGYA00375853_ERZ781275 | MGnify/ENA primary metagenome ERZ781275 (study PRJEB29790, sample SAMN03653691) | human gut metagenome | host: Homo sapiens | place: USA: Dallas, Texas | collected 2012-07-23 | study: EMG produced TPA metagenomics assembly of the Gut...
TTATTGTGGTGCAGATATGAAAATGATATAATGTGGATATGAAGAAACGGACAAATTAGAATTTGGAGTGAAACAGAATGATTATAATAATCGAAACCGTAATTTTATGTATCGCGTTTTTTCTAATATGTTTTTGGGGAACAGGTACAGATAACAAAAATTTAAAAAGCTATTCATCTTATCCAGATGAAGTGCAAAATCGAATAAAGAGTATTGCAGAATATCAAGGAAAATTTAAGGAAAGCAATAAAGTGGTTACATTTATATCCAATTTTCTGTTATTTCTGTTCGTACTATTTATATTAGGGTTGTTTATCAAAGAAAATGGCTTCACACATAATTTTCTTTGTTTAAGTATTATAGGACAGGGATTGAATATCTTTGACTTATTTATTGTAGACCTTTTATGGTGGCGGAATACAAAGCGTGTTCGTTTAAGAAAAATGCCAGAAAAGGAATTGTATCAAAATCCGAAAAAGCATATAGAAGCGTTTATCAGAGCCTTTATTATGTATCTGCTAATTGCTCTGATAGACGGATATATATTGACACTTTTATAGGAATAGATATAAGTAAATCCCAGTTTGACAATTTCATATCCATACACACAAAGCAGTTAGTCTTAGGATTGACTGCTTTTTAAAAAGACACCATTTAGGTGTAATGATGTCTTTTGGGTGTTATTTTATAGGTCATATCAAGGCTCATTCAATCGTGGTAAATTCGTGGTAAAATGAGTTTTTTCTATACTTCAAAATACTTGAAAGTATAGTGTTTATGCGGATAATCGAAAATTAGATATAAAATTTGGATATAAATTCTTTATATATTTAACAAATTTTATCAAGCGACGTTATCGTCTATGAAAGAACATCTATTCAGCTCTTTTACCAGATTGCAATCCAGTATCTTTCATTTCTGAACTTTGAATTAAAAAAAGATTCTAATGCATCGGTGAACTGTATTACTCCTTATAATTATTTACCATTCGACCAAACCATAACATAGCAAATAATGTTCCATGTTTAAAGCACGTTATTCCATTACTTATTATCAGCCTTATGCTCGACATCTTTATGAAGCATCCCTCGCTTATATGGTTTTATATAATGCCATACCTGTGAACAGTAGGTTCTGATTAGAAAACATACATGTAATTTATCCTGAATTTAGTAAATATCATTATTTTTAAACAATATCATATCACTTGTGAACAAAGAGCAGCATCAGATTTTGTATAATCATAAATTGATTGGTGTACTTGGTATGAATAATTGAAGTGTACATGAATGGAATGAAGGAGATTTATTGCTGCTCCGTAATCTTTCCTATGCATTTGCGATCTATTAGATAGCGATTGAGGAGTTGAAGCAGGTAAAGGAGAATGATACGGATACAGTAAGTCTGAGGTATTTCAACCTCTAATTCAACAATAAATCAAACCTGATGCTAGTCAATCAGGTGGAAAAGCATTGGAGGAAGACAGTACCACAGAAGCTCTGTCTTCTTCTTTTTTTATCAAAAGGAACACATTGCTTGCTATTGATATTTTCAACACATGCGCATTTGCAAAAATCATGAAGGGAGGCTACAATATACAAAAAGGAGAATTTGCTATGAAAGAAATGCAGCTGCAGGAAATCCTGCAATCCGATGAAATAAACTGCTTCTGTTTTGAATGTAAGCAGCGACATGCAGATCATATAGAAGAAATGCTCTTAAAGCTGTATCCTATAATGGGAATTGTATCGGATGAGGATGCCATATATAATACGATGCGAGTTAAGGAATATCTGCATATATTTGCTGCATTGTCCAGACATGAGAAGCTGGTACAGGAAGCGGTTACCAAAATGCATTTGCAGGATATCTTTCATATAAAAAACAGTGCCTTGACAGCATCACAGAAATATCGAGTCATGTGCGCAAGAGAAATTATAATGGATAAAGAGATACTGTATCTGAAAGAGCCGCTTCATAATTTGGAACAGGATGATGTGAAAATCATATTGGAATGGATTGCAACACTTGAAAATTACAAAAAGCGAGTATTCATCACCTCCAATTCTTTAAAGGATATTTGTATGATGCCGGGCGAGCATTTCTATCTGGATGAATATGCGCAGCTTCACAGGATTGAAAATATAACCACAGAGGAAAATGTTCAGCAGCCCTTAAAGATATCTGCGAAAATGGATGAAAAGATATTGCTGTTCAATCCCAATGAAATTGATTATGTAGAAAGTCTGGATGGAAAAAGCTACCTGCATGTCCGCGCAAGCAGCTTCTATTGCACAATGACACTGGAGGAGCTGGAATCAAAGCTAAAGCGTTTTGGATTTTATCGCTCACACCGAAGCTATCTTGTCAATATGCAGAAGGTAGTGGAAATCGTGAAGTGGACAAGAAATTCCTATTCTCTAAAGCTCAACGGGATGGAGGATGTCCGAATTCCACTCAGTAAAGGCCGCATTGATGATATGAAGAATCTCTATGAGTTTTAATAATTACTCCATTCAGACTCGGATATACTCCTTTCAGCTATTTTTCATCGATTAACAGCTGTATTTATTTTATACTGAGTGCAGTTGAAGGGAGATACAGAAATGAAAGAACAAATTGTATCCATGGACAAGGTCTCATTAAGCTTTGGGAATACGAGAGCATTAAAAGATGTTTCCTTCCATATATATAAGGGAGAAATTTTTGGTTTTCTGGGACCCAGCGGTGCAGGAAAAACAACTACGATTAAGCTTATGACAAAGCAGCTGAAGCCTGATTATGGAAATATTCAAATTTTCAATCAGAATATCGTGATGCTGGGAAATGCGCTTTTTGACCATATCGGCGTATTGTCAGATAACAGTGGTATGTATGAGAAAATGTCGGTTTATGAAAATTTAAAAATATTTGCGGATTTAAAACGGGTACCGCATGAACGTATCGAAGAGGTTTTAAAGAAGACGAGGCTTTGGGATGACCGCAAGAAAAAAGCACAAAATCTCTCCCGCGGCATGAAGCAGAGATTATTGTTTTCAAGAACGATTTTGCATAAGCCGGAAATTCTGTTTCTGGATGAGCCTACAAGTGCACTGGACCCTGCTACGAGTGAGGCAGTTTATGATATGATCAATGAGCTGAAGAAAGATGGAACGACGATTTTTCTTACAACGCATAATATGAATGAGGCTGATTTATTATGTGACCGTGTCGCATTCCTTCATGAAGGCAGAATTGTGGAGTGTGATGATCCGGATATTTTGAAGCTGAAGCATTCCAGAGATGAAGTAGTGATACGTTCAGATACAGGTAAAGAGTATTATACAACCAGAGATAAGCAAAGCATATGGGATACCATACAGACTATGGACGGAAACATAGCTAGAATATCCTCTGTTGAGCCGGATTTAAAAACTATTTTTCTGAATCTTACAGGGAGGGAATTATAATGAAGCTGAGATTGCATACCTTACTGGTATTATTGAAAAAGGATTTTCATATTATGTTCAGTAATAAGAATATCATTATTATCCTGCTGCTGCCTGTGGGCTTCTGTGCTTTTTATCAATTTATGTTTGCTGATGTAATGCAGCATGAGGGAATGGATGGCTTTGTTTTACGGCTTTGTGAAATTTTAAATCTTTCTGCATTGCCTTTGAGCGGTCTGGCCATGATGGTTGCAGAAGAGAAGGAAAAGCATACTCTGCGTGTCCTGATGCTGAGTGATGTCAGCGCTTTGGAGTATGTATTATCAAAGGTGCTTGTGGTCCTGTTCGTAATGGAAATAATCAGTCTGTTTATTTTCTTTGTAACGGCAACGCCGATGGATGCACTGCTCCCTTTTCTGTTGATCACTACAATCACCTCCATATCGCTTCTTTTGTTTGGATCCGTAATAGGTATGATCAGCAAGGATCAGATGGCTACCGGAACCCTGTCCACACCGCTCATGGTACTATTTCTAATTCCGCCCATGTTTAACGATATGAACAATGTGATAGCAAGTATTGCGAAATTTGTGCCGACAACACCAATGTCGAATATTATCGATGCGGCCATTCAAGGACAGAATATATTTACAGGAGAATTTTTATCCGGCTTTCTGGTTATTCTCATATGGATCATTATGGGGGCAGTCATCTTTATGTATATGTATAGAAAGCGGAGTATGGATAACTAATATGAAAAAAGTCAATCTGATAAGCACTGTATGTATGTTATGTGCGATTGCATTTATGTTCTTACACTGGCTGGGTCTCTCTTTTCCCGATTATGCTGTACGAATAAGCTCTTTGATTATGCTGATTAGTCTTTTTATCAAAGTTTATACAACCGTGCAGATGAGGAATACCAGAGATTAACGTATGATATAAAAGGCTTCTGCTTTTCTTATATGGAAAACAGAAGCTCTTTTACTATACATGTGCAAATATTTTATTTATATTCAACATAGAATGTTAATAATATGCTGTGTTATCGCAGTTCCTTCTATAATGTCATCATGGTAGCTTGAGCATGTGTGAACAGCATGCTGATTTCTTGATAATTACCATGTGCTTCTTCTTGCTAAGATGCAGTTTGTAAATAATAGGATAATATGCTCCTTTGCATCTTCCATCAGCTAATCATCTAATGAAAGTTTCCTACCTCTGCTTCACCCAGATCTTTTTCAAACTGTATACGCACATCACCGGCATATGCGTTAATCTACATGACTGTCCGATACAGGGCAGAAACGGATTTTATCTGAAGGGCTTGGAAAAAGAATAAATGAAAAATGTTACGTGCTTTTGAGGAATCTAGAGATAAATTCATGAATCCGCAATTTTGAGTAATGGTATCCGATATAGAAATAATTTCTACATTTTTTATGACAACCTTTTCATATCACTTGTGAACAAATAAACAAGGTGCTATAATCAAGGTGTTGAAGTGAGCGGAAAGTAAATCTGACTGTAAACATCAAACACGATCGCTGACGATCTGCTTCTAAAGGAACAGCCTGAGGAAAAAGACGGGAATGCAAATAGTTTTTTTACTGTATTCTTGTTTTTTCGGACAAGAATTTTTTTATGTTAGGAGGATCATATGGAAACAAGAGTAGCTGTTATCGGCATCATTGTAGAAAATACGGAATCTGCAGAGAAAATCAATTCCATACTTCATGAATATGCACAATATATTCTCGGACGTATGGGAGTACCGTATCAAAAAAGAAAAATTTCGGTAATCAGTATCATTATGGACGCGCCACAGCCTGTGATTTCTGCTTTATCCGGAAAGCTTGGAAAGCTGGAGGGTGTCAGTACAAAGGCACTGTATTCCAATGTGATGGAGAAAACGGATGGCTGATTACGGATTTCTGATGGAAAAGCTGTATAAGAGTGGATGGCTGCGGGATGAAGAATTTCTGGAACTGCTTGCTCATCACGAGGATGCTTTCTTACGTAGTCAGCTTGCTGCGTATGCAAGAAAAACAGCGCACAGATATTATGGAAATAAGGTCTATACCCGCGGACTGATAGAATTTAGCAATTACTGCCGCAATGACTGTTATTACTGCGGTATCCGCCGCAGCAATACCCGTGCGCAAAGATACCGTCTGGAAAAGGAAGACATACTTGCCTGCTGTAAGGAAGGCTATGGATTGGGCTTTCGCACCTTTGTCCTACAGTCCGGAGAGGACGGGTATTATACGGATGAGAAACTCATTGAAATCATAACCGATATAAAACAGCAGTATCCAGACTGTGCCATCACACTGTCTCTTGGGGAAAAAGAAAAGGAGAGCTATCAGCGCTACTTTGATGCGGGAGCTGATCGCTACCTGCTGCGACATGAAACAAGCAATGCACAGCATTACCGATGTCTGCATCCGCAAGAGCTTTCCAGTGAGCATCGCAAGCAGTGCTTGAAGGATTTGAAGGCAATCGGTTTTCAAACCGGCTGTGGAATTATGGTCGGTTCTCCATCACAGACGCTAAAGAATATTGTGGAGGATTTGCATTTCATGAAGGAACTGCAGCCGGAAATGGTGGGTATCGGACCTTTTCTTCCGCATCATGATACACCGTTTCGTAATGAGCAGGCCGGCAGCTTCACGCTGACACTGACATTGCTTTCCATCATTCGCCTGATACTGCCGGATGTTCTGCTTCCGGCAACTACAGCTCTGGGTACGATTGATCCACAGGGAAGAGAACAGGGAATTCTGGCAGGTGCCAATGTTGTCATGCCGAATCTAAGTCCGGTGGCTGTGAGAAAAAAATATATGCTGTATGATAATAAAATCTGCACCGGTGATGAAGCAGCCGAATGCAGATTATGTCTGTCCAATCGTATGAAACGCATAGGATATGAACTGGTAATAGATCGCGGCGACAGTATAAGAAAGATAGAGGAAAAACGTATATGTACAATAAACATTCACTGAAAGCGACGGAATTTATCGACGATGAGGAAATCAAAGAAACGCTGCGCTTTGCACAGGAGAACAAGCGTAATAAGGAATTGATCAGCTCCCTGATTGAACGTGCAAAAGATTGTAAGGGGCTTACACACAGGGAGGCTGCTGTATTACTGGAATGTGAGCTGCCGGAGGAAAACGAAAAAATGTTTACGCTGGCAAAGCAGATCAAGCAGAAGCTGTATGGCAATCGAATCGTCATGTTTGCTCCGCTGTATCTCTCCAATTATTGTGTAAACGGCTGTGTATACTGTCCCTATCATCATAAGAACAAGCATATTCGCAGAAAAAAGCTGACGCAGGAAGAAATTCGGCAGGAGGTCATTGCTCTGCAGGATATGGGACATAAGCGCCTTGCTCTGGAAACAGGAGAGGATCCTGTTCATTCACCGATCGACTATGTTTTGGAAAGCATTAAAACGATTTACGGTATCAAGCATAAAAATGGAGCAATACGCCGAGTAAATGTAAATATCGCGGCAACAACCGTTGAAAATTATAAGAAATTGAAGGATGCCGGTATCGGTACCTATATCCTGTTTCAGGAAACCTATCATAAGGAATCGTATGAACAGCTGCATCCCAATGGTCCAAAATCAAATTATGCCTATCACACGGAGGCAATGGATCGTGCCATGGAGGGCGGTATTGATGATGTAGGCTGCGGTGTATTGTTCGGCTTAAATATGTATCGCTATGATTTTGTAGGACTTTTGATGCATGCTGAGCATCTGGAGGCAGTGCATGGCGTAGGACCTCATACCATAAGTGTTCCGCGTATCTGCCCTGCCGATGATATCAATCCGGATGAATTTACAAATGCGATCAGTGATGAGATCTTTACCAAAATCGTTGCTGTATTACGGATTGCGGTACCATACACCGGTATGATTATCTCTACTAGAGAATCACAGAAAACAAGAGAAAAGGTTCTTGACCTCGGTATTTCACAGATATCCGGCGCTTCTTCCACCAGTGTCGGCGGCTATGCAGTACCGGAAAAGGAAGAGGAAAACAGTGCACAGTTTGATGTAAGTGATAATCGTACTCTCGATGAGGTGGTTAACTGGCTGCTGAGGCTGGGCTATATTCCAAGCTTCTGTACGGCCTGCTATCGGGAAGGTAGAACAGGGGACCGCTTTATGAGTCTGGTAAAATCCGGGCAGATTGCAAACTGCTGTCATCCAAATGCATTATTGACACTGCGGGAGTATCTTGATGATTATGCAAAAGAGGATACCAAAAAGCTAGGCAGTGCCAGAATAGAACAGGAGCTGTTAAATATTCCAAATGAAAAGGCAAGAGAAACCTGTACCTCCTATCTGCACTCCATCGATGAGGGGAAACGGGATTTCCGGTTTTGATATGAGTATGCAGGATACACCCAATGCAGTGCGTCTGCATATTGGTATATTTGGAAAACGAAACAGCGGAAAGTCCACTCTGTTAAATGCTATTACGAAGCAGAAGGTTTCTACCGTTTCTCCTGTTGCGGGGACTACCACAGATCCTGTAAGCAAGGCGATGGAGCTTCATGGAATAGGACCGGTGGTGTTCTATGATACGGCTGGTTTTGATGATGAGGGGGAGCTTGGCCAACTGCGTGTTGAAAAAACAGAAGAGGTATTGCAGAAAACAGATATCGCTATTCTCGTGTTTCGGGAATTAGATATTTCCTGGGAAATGAAATGGTATGCAAAATTGAAAGAGAAACAGATTCCTGTTCTCTGTATATGGAATGCAGCTACAGCTGACAGGGATCATGCAATGGATACGATACAGAAATTGGAAAGAAAAACAGGTGGGGAGATACTCGTTGTGAATGCGGCTGAGGATATGGCAGCGGAGCCAGTTCGACAGGCTCTGATTCGACTGCTTCCCTCTGAATTTACGGAAGAAACCATAACCGGACATCTGGTTACAGCAAATGATCTTGTATTACTCGTTATGCCACAGGATATACAGGCTCCCAAAGGCAGACTGATTCTGCCACAGGTACAGACGATTCGAGATTTACTGGATCATAAATGTATTGTTCAAAGCTGTACAAGCGATACACTGGAGGCTGCTCTTTCAGCACTGGCAAAGCCGCCGAAGCTGATTATTACGGATTCACAGGTGTTTCCTCTTGTATATGAAAAAAAACCAGAGGAGAGTCTACTAACCTCGTTCTCTGTGTTATTCGCAAATTACAAGGGGGACATTCAATATTTCATCCAGAGTGCAAAGGCTATTGATCAGCTGCATGCGAACAGCAAAGTACTTATTGCGGAGGCCTGTACACATGCTCCTCTTGCAGAAGATATCGGGCGTGTGAAGATTCCGGCCATGCTGAAGAAGAAATATGGAGACAGCCTGCAGGTGGATATTGTGAGCGGTACAGATTTTCCAAAGAATTTACAGGAGTATGATTTGATCATCCACTGTGGTGCCTGTATGTTCAATAAGAAATATGTCCTGTCCAGAGTCGAGCAGGTAAAACAGGAAGGAATACCGATGACGAATTACGGAATTGCCATTGCATATATGAAGGGAATACTGGAGCATATCATCTATTGACAAGCGAAATGAATAGAGATTTTATGAATGCGCAAGCAATCATTAGAAGCCGCTTGCTCTATAGCCGGTGGTAGTTCACGAACCATATATCTTAACATCTCTGACTTCTTTTTCAGGATGAAGGCAAACAGCTGTTTCATAAGTAACTATGCTTATGAAACAGCCTTTTGCTATATGGCCTTCTTCGACGCGTATCATACCTTTTCTAAAATATGATACGCACGAAAGGAAGGTATCCGACTTGGAAACGATACACAGGGAAGATTAAAAAAACGGAAGCTTATTGAAGGTTTTCTTCGATTATGGAAATCGTAGAGTCAAGTAAAAAAAAAAAGAAGAAATAAAAGCTCCTGCGATAGGATTTTATTTCTTCTTTTAGCTTTTCAACTACTTGTATCCAATGTGCGTAAGAATCTATGGTAGCACTGCCGGTTTTTACTGTTCTGATACATGAATGAAATAATCACAGATTCTTCGTACACTGATTCTCTGCATCTTCATATCCGTGCCGGTTGCCTCATTAAACCATAATATTTTAAACCTTTCGTTTTCAAAGCTCAGAATCACACTGCTTTTTAATACTCCCTTTTTCACTGCTGCATTCTGAATATCCTGCAATGGTATACGAAAATATCCGGTTGCTCTTGTCACATCCAGAGAATGCAATGTGACGATATTCAGACTTGCTTTTGTCAAACCGACATAGCAGTATATATTACTGGAACCAATTTTCGGACGTCTGTCTGCGGCAACGGCATAGGATAACAGCTTCGGTGTAGAGGATACGATATTTCCCCATGTGGAAGCCAGATATTTCTCGTTCTCACAAAGCAGCTTTTTCAGTTCCTTTTGTTTACTTTCCTCATTCATTGTCAATGCCATTTGAAATTCCTCCTGAAGCGATGGCCTGTTCAAGAAGCACGATGCTTTCATCAATGCTGTGCTTTTGGTGAAATAAACCGGAGGTTCCTCCTGTGAACATCGTTGCACCAGCCTTTGCACAGCTGTGTATCGTTCCCGTATGAATATTTCCATCAGCCTCTATCACCTTATTCAGCTTTGCCTCCAAAAGCAGCTGCTTCATCTGTACTATGTGCTGAAGTGCTTCCTTCTGAAAAAGCTGCCCGGAAAAGCCAGGCTGGACACTCAGTTTAAGAATCCATTCAGAATGTGCTGCTAGCTTAATAAAATCCTTTGGTACCTGCGTGTCACAGCGAAAAGCAAGTACCGGCTTTGCTCCAAGTCTGCGTATTTGTTGAAAGGCCGTTTCGATGTCTGTTTCCGCCTCGTAATGAATGGCGATATAATCAGCACCATTCGCTATACAGGGCTTTATATATGGAAGCGGGTTACGGCAGGCGAGATGCACAGTGATTGGCAGTGTCGTATAGCTGCGAAATACCTTCAGCATCAGATCACCAAATATAAAGCATTCATTAAACTGACCGTCCACAATATCATAGTGAAGACTTTTTATACGCGACTGATTGATTTCCTTCATACTGTCTGCGACATGTCCCAGATCGATACAGGACAAAGAGGCATTGAAACTGTATTCTGTGGTGGATAGCTTCATGGTATCACGCCTTCAACAGCTTTTGGATTTCAACCTCATAAGGCGTATTTCTACAATTTTTCAGTGCAGAGTTCAGATAGGTTTTACTTAATTTTTTATTGCAGAGATACGTATACTGCAGACCAAGCAAATATTCAAAGATACCAATACGAACACGCTTTGCATCATTGGTAAAAGCATCCGGCATTTTCTTCATCGGCTCCAGCCGCTCTCTGATTTCCTGTATATACTCACTCTTTTTCAGAGCAAGAATACTGTACATCATTTCCATCGTATGCAGCTCAGGAGTATGTTTATCAGCTTTTCGACAGATATGCAGCATGCTTTCTGCTTTCTTATACCTCTGATTTTCCATATAGAAGTAAAATCCCTGCCTGGCCGCTGCTGCCTTTTGCTCATCCTTCATTTTCATCTTACTGAAAATCGTATCCAGCTGTGCCTCGATTTTCCTTTTATCACCTTGCATGAAATAGGAATTTAACCGCATGTATTCCCGATTGTATGGCTTGAAGGAAAAGGTGCAGGCAAACCCGTCCAGCAGCTTTTCAAATTGCTCATAATCTCTTTCTGACAGATAACCTGTCAGTTTTTTGTATACAACACGTTTCATGATCTGTGGAATGATCAACAGGATAATAAGAACAGCAGCGGTAATCAGAAATGTAAATGTCATATGATGTTCCTCCTACAATATATGCGATTTCAGATTCTCTTCACATATCCGTTTGAAATCTCCGTAATCCTCAACGGACAGTATTTCCTGCTTGAATTCATTATTGAACAGCAGAGGGGAAAGATAATCCCAGGCACGAAAGGCCTCTAAATTGTTTTTCTGAATGCATACGAGGAAAATCAGATTGACATGGTTTCCCTCCGTATCCCAGACTGCCGGCTTTTTGAGTATGATCTCCCCGATAAATGAATCGTCTGTAAGCAGATGCATCGGGTGAAGAATTGCAATTCCATTGCCAAAATAGGTGGAGCCGAATTCCTCACGCAGCTCGATTTCCTCAGCGAGATTATCTAATTGATACAGCACAGAGGCAGCATCGACCAGACACTTTTGAATCTCTTCCTTTTCTGTGAAATCCTTTACGAAAAACAGCTTTGGATCAAACAGCTTCATAATGTCCTCAACGTTTTTAAAGCCTTCGATCCGCACCTTGATTTTCTCCAGCTCATTGGAATCCGGAAAAAATGCAATCTTTGTCGCTAAACCGGATTCCGTAGCCCGGTTATCCTCGGTAGAAAAAAACAAATCATATGCATCCAGATCCAGATCATCCAGTTCATTGGAGGAAACAAAGGTTATGGATACGATATATTTTTGAAATTTATCATACAGAAACTGTTCCAGAAGAAAATACTCGGAGCGTTTTAGATTTGTGATGATACATACTCGTTTGTTGCCCTTTAAAACAGAATACTCATTGATGCTTTTATTGAAATAAATTGCAAGAAAGGCCGTTTCACTTTCTTTAATTTTACATGTATACCGCTCGGATAACAGATAGGAGAAATATGTGGCAATATCAAATGCATATGGAAAGCTCTGCTTGATATAATCCAGCATTTCATTTTTGATCTGTACATTATTGCGTGCTCTGGATATCAGCGGAACACAATGCAGAGCCAGTGATATTCGCAGGTTTACATCGTGTGTGAAATCCGTTGGATAGGATTCGTGTATTTTCTGCAGCGCATGCAGAATAAATGTATTCAGATCCTCTGATATATAATCAGTATTGCTGAAGTTACTGTGGTTGTTAATATACATGGCAAGGAAATTGATTTCTGTCTGCGGTACACGGATCAGATATTTTGTTTCAATACGCTCAAATATATTTCCTGCAATTTTGATTTCCGTGTCATAGTTTCCCTCACCGTCAATATCCTCGTCATTCAGATAAAAGAAATTGGTGATTCTTCGGATGGAGATATTTAGCCAGATAATGATATTCTGAAATTCAACATCGGAAATCGGATACTGCTTTTCCAGCAGCTCCTTCATCAGCGTCTTTCGTATAAATTCAACATGAACAGCTTCTGTATCAGAAATCAGCTTACTGGGAATCATGGGGTGATATGCATAGCTGACATCCATCAGACAGATGCGTTTATCCCGTTCCAGTCCGTCAATCCATATATATCCCTTTGTCTGAATCAAACGTAAAGAAAATTTCGACAGGGTCTTTTCCAGCTCCTTTAAATCACTGGTCAGAGTGGATTTTGATACATAGATATAATCTGCACATTTTGTCAGGGATATACTTTTCCTTTGGCTTAATAAGAAATTCAGAAGCTTATAGATGCGATCATCCCTGTAATTGATGTTGTATTCATCTGATTGCAGCTTCAAATCATTGAGATAGTGTGTAAAGCGTTCTCTATCCAGAATTTTGATCCTTGTACCAAAGGGTACCTTGGAATCAATGATGAATATATCAGATAAAGAAGCAGTGTCCTCTTTGATCGCCTTGATGTCATTTTGGATGGTCCGAAGACTAATATTAAATTTATCCGAAAAATAGTTCGCTTTATAGTACTCACCAACTTTTTCGCAAAGCTCTAAAAAAATACTGGATTGTCTTTTTGTTAGCATTCTTTTCACTATGAAACCCAAAACTGTCTGCGGGATTTCACTTCTCCTTTCCTTATGTATTCAAAACGAACAAATCAAAAATAAGTAGGCCCCACCCTATGCAAGCAAGTACATCATACCGTATTATCAATTACGAAAAAAATTGTCTTTTGCGTAATTGATACGCAAGACTACCCCTGAAATGACTTCATAATTACTCTGCAATTATCCGAAACTACGGCCATTGAATTTATTTATAATGGTATTGTAAGACGTATGGTAAGGCTTTTTGTTACAGAAAGGATAAGCCTACCACGTAAAAGGAGGAAGTATGAAAGCTTGTGTTTTAGAGAAACCTTTAGATGTTCGTATTGAAGATCTTCCCATTCCTGAACCAAAAGACGATGAAGTATTGTTGAGAATTACTGTCGCTGGAATTTGTACGAATGATGTTCGGGATTACAAAGGCTCCAAGTATACGTATCCGCGTGTTGGCGGACATGAGTATGCCGGTGTAATCGAGAAGCTTGGAAACGGTGTTGATACCGGAATGTTCCACATTGGTCAAAAAGTGGTAAATTACATTATAGATGAATGCGGAGTCTGTTACAACTGTAAGCATGCGCATGAGAATATCTGTGACGCTGCGGAAAAAGGGAAAACCTTTTATAACGAGGGAGGTATTTCCGGATACTTTGGGTTTGCCGAGTACATTGCGGTAAAGGCGCGTCATTTGCATATCGTTCCGCAGGATACACCGGATGAGCTGGCTGCCTTTAGTGAACCACTTGCCTGTGTGATCAACAGCATCAATAAAACCGGCATTCGCATGGGGGATGATGTGGTGATTATCGGCGGTGGTGTTATGGGGTTGCTTCATGTTCTTTGTGCGAAGCGGCAGGGGGCAAAGGTCATTGTCAGTGAAACAAGCGCCGAACGTCGAACATTTGCACTTGAACTGGGGGCAGATGCAGTGATTGATCCTATGGAGGAAGATCCTGTGGAGAAGGTAAAGCTGCTGACAAACGGACGCGGAGCAAATGTTGTATATAATACCACGGCGATTCCGGCTGTTGCCGGACAGGCAATCGCTATGTGTGCCAAGAGTGGTCTTGTCAATATGTTCAGCTCCATTCACCCCAATGAGCCGATTCTTGTGGATGCAGGGCGTCTGCATTCTCAGGAAATCCGGGTTACTGGTACAGTTAGTCCGACGGTGCGCTCCTTTGCACAGGCGGTTGACTGCATAGCCAAAGGAATCATTGATGTAAAGCCGCTGATTGAAAAGGTGTATGACTATACCGATGTTAAGGCTGCCCTGGAGGATGCTATGCGTCCGGAGACATTTAAGGTGCTGCTAAGGTTTTCAGAATAAGGGAGGAACGAGGATGAAAATTGTAAATGGATATGACCTGCTTGCTTATGCAAAGGAAAAAAATCTTCTGCTGCCGGCATTCAATACGACGAATCTGGAAATGACAAAGGCAATTATACAGGGCTTACATGCTGTTCATCTCCCGGGTATGGTACAGATATCTTCAAATAATCTGCATTTATCAAATCCGGAAGTGATAGCCTATATGATGAGAGAATTTTTAAAGGGGACAGATACACCGATCGGTTTGCATCTGGATCATGGAAAAAGCTTTGATGATGTAAAGGCCTGTGTGAATGCGGGCTTCACCTCCATTATGGTAGATGCTTCCCATCTTGATTTTGAAGAAAATATAAAAGAGGTGCAGAGAACAGTGGAATACTGTCACTTCTATAATGTTCCGGTGGAAGCAGAGCTGGGAGCAATCATGGGGAAAGAGGATGATGATGTAAATGAGGCAGACTGTAAAACAGATCCATCTCTGGTAAAAGAATTTGTGGAGCGCTCCGGTTGTGACATTCTGGCGGTTTCCATCGGAAATGTACATGGTCTGGATGCGGTAGCGAAGATAGATTTTGCTCTGCTGGAAAAGCTTGCGGCAGTATCTCCTGTTCCGCTGGTGCTGCATGGCGGCTCCGGTATCCCGTTTGATCAGGTGAAACGCATGAAGGACTACAACATGATCAAGGTGAATTACGGATCAGATTTACGCAAAGCATTTATTCAGACCTTTGGTGAGGCTTATGAAAAGAACCATAACGAAGCAAATCTGTATGGTCTCAGTGCCAAGGCAGTAGAGAATGTCAGCGCAACTGCCGCTGATCTTGTTCAAATTATCAACGGGTTGAAGGAATCATAGGAAGGGACGGATTCTGTGTATTATATAGGACTTGATATCGGTACATCCGCATTGAAAACAACAGTGATTGATGATAGTGGGAATATCATATACGAAAACAGCTATGGATATACAATCCTGCAGCCGAAGGAGGGCTGGCGGGAGATTGATCCAGACGTATGGATGCAGGCTGTTATGCAGGGATTGGCAGATATAGTTGATACCTTTAACCAAAAGGATATTTCTGTAATCGGGGTTACCGGACAGATGCATACCACCGTGTTTCTGGATGAAAACAAAGAGCCTGTGCGCAATGCTATTATGTGGACAGACCTAAGAACAGATTGTATGGTGGAAAAGCTTCGTAAGGAATGCCTGCAGCGAGAAGAAACGAAATATATCGCTAAAATTTTATCACCGGGCAGTCCGGCAGTGAATACACTCTGGGTCAAAGAGCATGAACCGCGTAGCTTTGCACGCATTCACAAGATCATGACACCGTATGCATATATCGTATATAGACTGACAGGGAAGAGCAGTGCGGATTACTGTGAGGCCTCCACAAGCTCCCTATATGATATCGCCGCAAAGAAATGGTCACCGTATATGCTGCATAAGCTTGGTATCACGGAAAGCTTTCTGGGACCGCTGTATGCCAGCTGTGATGTGGCAGGGACACTGCAGCAGTCACTTTGTGAACGCCTGCAGGTGACACATGATATCCGTGTAATTGCAGGAACCGGGGATAACCCCGCAAATGCGGTGGCAATGGGGATAGTAAACAGGAGAGAGCCGATCATTTCGCTGGGAACCTCCGGAGTTGTTATTCTGCCAAAGCAGGATATGGATTTTGAAGGAAGAGGAAAGAATGTCCTGTTCAATGCCGATCATACACAGTTCGTCAATGTGGTGCAGGGAACCGTGCGCGCAGCCGGAGGAACGCATAAATGGTGGGTGGAAAATATAATTAAAACAGATGATATGGCAGTGGATCAAAAGCTTATTTCACCGGATCGTTTCGGAAAGAACACCATTCTCTTTTTTCCGCATATCACAGGGGATAAGCTCATCTATCATGATCTGAGCACAAGGGGTGCCTTTATCGGACTAAGCGCCAATTCCCGACGGGAGGATATGACACAGGCTGTGTTCGAGGGAGTAGGCTACGCGATTCGTGAAGCGCTTGAAAATATGAAGCTAGCACAATGGCCTTCCCGTATAAAGATCAATGGCGGTGGAACAAAGAGTCGTATCTGGATGCAGATTCTGGCTGATATTCTGCACACTGAGCTGGAGGTCGTCACGGGAAAAGCAACACCCGGCTATGGGGCGGCGCTTCTGGCTGCTATGGCAGATGGCGTTTTGAAGCAGAGGTCCTGCGACCAGCAGGGAGAGGTATATACAGCACAGGATGGGGCAGTCCAGGCATACCATCGTCAGTATGAAAAATACAAGCGCATGTATTCTGCGCTGAAGCAAATCATGCAGGAGTGAGCTCACCTATAATAAAAAAATTATAAAATTGCATAATCAATACGAACCTCATAAAAAATCCGGTTACGTAATGATTACGCATATTAAAATAAAAAACGCTGCGGTAAATCGTATAGAATATAACCAGATGGTGGAACCGCTTCCAGAGCAGTGCTTTCACCAGTGAAAAATGTATAGAGAAAGGAGGGTATTATGAAGGTTATCTTAGTATCTCATGGTTCTTTTTCCAAGGGATTATTTGAGACAATGGAAATGGTATTAGGTGAACAGCAGAATCTCTCATATGTTGGCCTGTATCCTCATCAGGGAGTGGATATCCTGAAAGAAAATATTGAGAATGAATTTAAAAAGGCAGATGAGGGGGAAGAAATCCTTGTGCTGACCGATTTGTTCTATGGCAGTCCGTTCAATGCTGTCGTACAGCTGATGAACACCTATGATGTATACCATGTAACAGGAATCAATGTTCCCCTGCTGATGGAAATCCTACTGATGAGAGGAAATGGAAAAAGCGCTGCGGAAATTTGTGATGAAGCTATGAAGCTGGCAGGCAGCACCGTACAGGATGTAAAAAAATACTTAGCTGACATGCTTGATAATGAGGAGGATGAAAAATGCGAAACATCGTTTTAGCACGTGTGGATGATCGTTTGATCCACGGGGAGGTCGTAACAGCCTGGACACCGAGTCTGAGTGCGAACAGAATTGTCATTGTAGATGATACCGTTGCTGCGGATAAATTCAACAAACGGGTACTGATGGCTTTGGCGCCACAGGGTACCAAGGTTGCTGTATTGTCTGTCGAAGGTGCAACGAAGGCACTCCAAAAGCCCGATCCGGGAAATGAACGTGTTATCGTTCTGACAAAAACACCGATCGTATTTGAACAGCTGCTGGATGGCGGAGTGGAAATCAAAGAGGTATGTCTTGGCGGTATGGGAATCCGCGGGGACCGCAAGCCATTCATCAATAATGTTTCAGCGAGTCCGGATGAAGTGGATTCCATTCGCAGAATGAAAAATGAGAAGGGTGTAAATGTTTATTATCAGTTAGTACCTGAGCAGAAGGTAGTCGATATATCAAACCTGTTATAAGACAGATTCTGCTGGACATAAAAACTAACAGAGAGGAGAGAAATTTATGTCAATAGTACAAGCGATTCTATTGGGGGTCCTGTATTGGATCGGTGAAGCAAACCTGCCGTTTGTCGGGTTATGGACGGTGCAAAGACCGCTGGTCTGCGGCTGGATTGCGGGAATCATCCTTGGGGACGCATTAACGGGAGCTATGGTTGGAGCATCCATCAATCTTGTTTATTTAGGCTTTATTTCAGCTGGAGGGTCCATGCCTGCGGACATGGCGCTGGCAGGAACACTGGGGGCTGCCTTTGCCATCACCGGTAATCTGGATGCCGATACAGCTCTTGCACTGGCTGTTCCTATCGGACTTCTGGGTACACTGGTATGGTATTGCCGTATGACCTTTGACTCCATCTTCGTTCACATCGGAGACAGATTTGTTGAAAAAGAGCAATACAATAAAATCTGGATTGCCAACGTACTGCTGCCGCAGATCATGGCTGCAGTTATCTGTATCGTTCCTTGCTCCCTGGCTGCATATTTCGGAGCAACCTATATTCAGGGCTTCATTACAATGCTTGCCGGAACACCTTTGAAAATTTTCCAGATCATCGGTGGTCTGATGCCAGCCTTGGGTATTGCGATTACACTGCAATATATCTTTAAAGGGGAAAGCCGTGTATTCCTGTTCATCGGATTTGTTGTAGCTGTATATTCCGGACTTGCACTGCTGCCTCTTGGTGTATTGTCCTTATTATGTGCATTGGTTTACGTACAGGTTCGTTACAGAGAAAACAGCGGCAAGGGGAACATCGCTGAAGAAGCTGAGCTAGAGGAGGATTTCTAAAATGGCAGAACAAAAAGCAAGACACGTCATCCCGAAGAAACACTTATACCGCGCAGCCTTTAACTGGGAAACCTGGGTACAGTGCTGCTACAACTATGAACGAATGATGGGGATGGCCTGTGGTCACACCTTTGTACCGGTGATTGATGATTTGTATAAAGATGATCCGGATGGTGCCGCAAAGCGGAAAGAGGTCATGGAGCGTGAAATGGAATTCTTCAACGTTCATATTGAGTTCGGTTCCTGTATTCTGGGAATGGCAATCGCACTGGAGGAACAGAAATCACTGGGAGAACCGATTCCGGGTGAATTTATCACTTCCTTAAAAACATCCCTGATGGGACCTCTGGCAGGAATCGGTGATACGATCTATCAGGGTGTATTGATTCCGATCCTTCTGGCAATCTGTATCGATATCACGCTGACCGGTACGGTATGGGGCGCTATCGTATATCTGATTCTGATGCTTGCCATCAGCTATATCTTCAGTTTCGCTAACTTCTTCTTCGGTTACCAGCAGGGCTCCGAAGCCATCATGGATTTTCTGGAAAAGGGTCTGCTCGACAAGCTGCTGCTGGGAGCACAGGTCATGGGATGTATGGTTATGGGTGGCTTGATTGCCAACTATGTAAAGGTTTCCTGTGGTCTGGAGCTTGTCACATCGGGGTCTAAATTCAATGTGCAGACACAGCTGTTTGATGCTGTCATGCCTGGCATATTGCCATTTGGATTCACGATGCTAGTTTACTGGCTGATGAAGAAGCGATGGACATCCATCAAGATTATCATTCTGATTGTAATCATCGGTATTATCGGCGGATTAACTGGAATCTTAGCATAGTATCATGAAGAAAAGGGACCAGTTCTTGTTTGCTGGTCCCTGCTTTTTAAAGAAGAAGGGACAGGAATTTTCCCTGCATAAATTTGCGATTCATAATTAGGAAAATAGGAGGACTATAATGAAAGCCTGTGTATTAGAAGGACCTAGAAATTATCATATCAAAGACATACCGGTACCGGAAATCAAAGAGGATGAAGTATTGGTACGTGTTCTGACATCCGGTATCTGCGTAAATGATGTCAGAGATTATCAGGGGTGTAAATGGTCATATCCGCGAATTGGCGGACATGAGTATAGTGCGGTTATAGAAAAAATAGGCGCAGGTGTAGATCCCAGTCTGTTTCATATAGGCGATAAGGTTATAAACTATATCATTGATGACTGCGGCGTCTGTCCGGATTGTAAACATCATCATGAAAATATCTGCAGCAATTTCACAAAAGGTACTGCATATTTCAATGACAACGGATATTCCGGCTTCTATGGCTTTTCAGAATTTGCGGCTGTAAAAGCACGCCATCTTTATGTATACCCAAAGGAAACAGCAGATGATGAGGCAGCCTTTGCGGAACCACTGGCCTGTGTGATCAACAGTATTAACCGTTCTCATATCAACATGGGAGATGATGTTGTTGTCATTGGCGGCGGCGTTATGGGACTGCTGCATGTGCTTTGTGCGAAACGTCAGGGAGCACGTGTTATTTTAAGTGAAACGGACGCAAAGCGACGCGCGTTCGGTTTGAAAATCGGTGCGGATATCGCTATTGATCCACTGGCATCTGATCCGGTAGAACAGGTTAAGCTGCTGACAAATGGACGCGGTGCCAATGTTGTTGAGAATACAACCGCTATTCCTGCTGTTGCAGCGCAGGCGGTTCAGATGACTGCCAAGAGCGGTCTGTGCAATATGTTCAGCTCTATTCATCCCAACGAGCCGATCCTTGTGGATGCCGGACGTCTTCACTCTCAGGAAATTGTTGTGACCGGAACACAGAATGGGACAATCGAGACCTTTGCACAGGCGATTGACTGTATATCCAAAGGGATTATTGATGTGAAGCCACTGATTGAAGCTGTCTATGACTATGAGGATGTTGTCGAAGCGATGGAATGTGCAAGCCGTCCGGATACCTATAAGGTCATGCTGCGCTTCTCAAAATGACAGTGCCAGCAGCATTAAAATATCTGTTCTTTAAAGCTGTCGGAATTACTGTAATAGACGACAGCCTGATAAAGAAAAAGCTGAAAAATAAAGGAGAGATTTTATGTTAGCAAATCTAAATGATGTATATAAGCTTGCCAATGAAAAGAATATTGCCATCGGTGCTTTCAATATCGTGAATTTTGAAAATATCCTGGCTGTGCTGGAAACGGCAGAGAAGCTGGATATGCCGGTCATACTTGCATTCGCACAGACGCATGAGGAAAACGATGTCATGAAACTGGATACCATTGGCCCTGTTATGGTCCTGATGGCACAGCGTGCTAAGGTACCTGTCGTTGTGCATCTGGATCATGGTGTAAATCTGGATTATATTGAACAATCACTGAAAATGGGCTTTACCTCTGTCATGTTTGACGGTTCTGCACTAAGCTATGAGGAAAATATCAGGCAGACAAAGGAAGCCGTTGCCATGGCTCGCAAATATGGGGTTACCATAGAAGCTGAAATCGGTAGAATGGCGGGGATTACATTGAACAATGAAGGTATCACAGAAAACCGTGCAACCGACCGCAAAAATTATACAGACCCTGCAGAGGCGAAGGATTTTGTAGAAAAGACGGGAGTTGACTGTTTGGCATGCTCCTTTGGTACGGTACATGGTGAATATTTTTCAGAGCCGAAGCTTGATTTTGCACTGGTAAAGGAACTATCTGAGGCTACCGGCGTTCCGATCGTTATGCATGGAGGCAGTGGTGTAAGCCATGAAGACTACAAAAAAGTCATCGCCAACGGTGTGCGTAAAATCAATTACTTTACGTATATGGATAAGGCAGGCGGAGAAGGTGTGAATGCTGCGTATCCTGTAAAATATTTTCATGATGCTGCCAAAGCAGGACAGGATGCTATGCAGAAGGATATCGAGTCTGCAATGCGCTGTTTTGTGAATATGGATTAAGGTGCTTTTATGAAAATGAATGTAGCTTCTTTTGAAATCAATGATTATCTCAATCATGAATTTGCATGTGATTGCGGTAAAGTGCATACAACCCGTCTGGAGCATGTCCGTGTTTGTGAACATGCGAAGGAGGACATCCTGAAGTATCTTCAGAAGCATGCATATAAAACAGTCTATCTGATTGAGGATGAAAATACCTGCCGTGTTTATGGGGAAGAACTGGAGATATATTTGAACGCGAATGGCATCGATAGTGATCACGTCATCCTTGGTGCTGATGTTGTACCTGATGAAGCATCCGTATTTCGTATTCTTGTAAATATGAAGCGGAAATATGATTATATTTTAGGTATTGGATCCGGTACTCTGAATGATTTGAGTAAATTCATTTCCTATAAGGTCTCTCTGGACTATGGGATTGCGGCAACCGCACCGAGTATGGATGGCTTCGCTTCTGTCGGTGCAGCGCTGATTATCGATGATCTAAAGACAACCTATGACTGTCATGTACCAACTGCCATTTTCGCTGATTTGGAGGTACTGGCAAATGCACCGCTGGATATGATCAAGGCAGGTCTTGGTGATATTGTAGGGAAGTATAACTGTCTTGTGGACTGGAAGATTGCACATATTATCAATGATGAGTATTACTGTCAGACGATAGTTGATATGGTTTATAAATCGATCCAAGAGGTTGTAGCGCATGCGGATGGTGTGCTGACACGCGATAAAGCGGCAGTGAAGGCAATCACTGAGGCGTTGATAGAAACCGGTATGGCTATGGGCTTTGTCGGTAATTCACGTCCGGCATCCGGCAGTGAGCATCATATATCGCATTACTGGGAAATGAAGTTTCTATTTGCCCATCATAAGCCGGTATTCCATGGAACAAAGGTCGGATTGGCAACACCGGGAGTTCTTGCCATGTGGAAGAAGCTTGCACAGGATGGTATTGACTTTGCGGCATGTAGAGAGCGCATAAAGAACTTTGATAGTGCAGCATGGGAAGCGCTGGTGAAGGATCGCTTTGAAGGAGCTGCAGCTGGTGTTCTGGCATTGGAGAAAAAAACCGGAAAAAATAATATTGAAAAGGCGTTGAAGCGAATCGATTTAATCGAGGAAACGTGGCCGGATATCAAAGCAGTCATCGAGCAGGAGCTGCCGCAGCCGGAAGAAGTGTCTGCCATTCTAAAGTCTGTAGAGGCACCCTACTGTCCAGAACAGATTGACATTGATGAAGCAATGGCGAAGGACAGTGTGATACTGGCAAAGGAAGTGCGAGTGCGGTACGGACTTTTGCAGCTGCTGTGGGATCTTGGGTTGCTAGAAGACTATATTACGGTATTTGTAGATTATTATCGGAAGAATTAGAGATAAGGGGAGTTATATGATTACAGATAAGGAACTGATTCAGAAGAGGATGGGAACAATACGTGTCTTCATTCTGGATATGGATGGAACGATCTATCTGGGGAAGGAGCTATTTCCATACACACATGATTTTCTAAATACGGTGAAGAATAGTGGAAGAGAATACTATTTCTTTACGAATAATTCCTCCAGAGATTTGGAAACGTATATCGATAAGCTGCATGGTATGGGAATTCATATTGAACGAAAACAGATGATGGTATCAACGCATGTTATTCTTCGCTGGTTACAGAAGCATCATGACGGAAAGCGTGTGTATGTGGTAGGGACACCTGCATTACGCAAAGAGTTTGAAGAACATGGCTGGACACTGGATGAAGAGCATCCGGATATCGTAATTCTTGGCTTTGATACAACGCTGACCTACGATAAGCTGTCTAAGGCATGTACCTTTATTCGGGAAGGTGCCTTGTATTACGGAATCAATCCGGATTTAAACTGTCCGATGGAGCATGATACATTTATTCCTGACTGCGGCAGTATGGCGAAGCTGATAGAAGCAAGTACGGGGAAATATCCTGAGTTTTTCGGGAAACCGAGCAGAAAAACACTAGATTACATCGTTGAGGAAACCGGATGTGACCCAAGTCAGATTGCCATTATCGGAGATCGCCTGTATACGGATATCAAGGTGGCAGATGGCAGCGAGGTTACGAGTATTCTTGTTTTAAGCGGTGAAACAAAGCCAGAAGATATCGCATCAGGTGATGTAAAGCCGGATATTGTTATCGAGCATATCGGTGAGCTGGCAAAGCTGTTGTGATGTAAATAATTCTAATAGTAAATAAAGAGGAAAGCATAGAGTAGGATTCTTCAGCTTTGCTCTTTTTCTATAAATATTCAATTTCTTTGATTGATTATCTTTGATATAGAAGTATAATAAAGTCGTGAGTAAAGTCGTGAGTAAAGTCGTGAGTAAAGTCGTGAGTAAAGTCGTGAGGAGGAAACTATATGTCAATACCTATATCAATAGAGAAACTATTGGAAGAAAATGTTATAGAGTGGGCAAGAATAGAGTTTAAAGAAGGTTGGAATCCGGACTCAACCCTTAAAACTATAAGTGCTTTCGCAAATGATATTGATAATTGGGGAGGTGGTTACATTGTAATAGGTGTAAAAGAGAAAAATGGAAAATTAGTAAAACCCATAGAGGGTATAAATGAAGAAAAAATCGATAGAATACAAAAAGAAATTTTACAATATTGCAAGTATTTAAAGCCATCTTATATCCCTCAGATTGAGCCTGTTCATTATGAAGGAAAAAAAGTCTTATTAATTTGGTGCCCTGGTGGTTATGACAGACCATATCAATGTCCCAAGAAACCTTCTATTAAAAAATCAGAAAGGATATATTACATACGAAAACTTTCAAGTACAATAGAAGCAACAGATATGGATGTCAAAGAATTGATGGCGCTATCACATAATATACCATATGATGACCGTATAAATATGAAAGCAGAGATTTCAGATTTGAAATATCCGTTACTTGTAAATTATTTGGAAGAGGTAAAAAGTAATTTGTTAGGAAATTTAGAGGTCAAAACAGTTAATGAATTGGCAAACGATTTGAGAATAGCTGATGGGCCGAAGGAGTATTTTAAGCCATTGAATGTAGGTTTATTATTCTTTCATGATACACCGGAAAAATTCTTTCCCTATTGCCGAATCGAGGTGGTTATTATACCTGACCCTACAGGACAAGGTATGGAGGAGAGAATTTTCAATGGACCTATTAATCAACAATTAAAAGATGTTTTAAAATTTATAAAGAATAATATTATTGCTGAAAAAATATATAAAGTTGATAATCAGGCTGAATCAGTTAGGATTAAAAACTATAGCTATGAAGCACTTGAAGAATTTATATCTAATGCGGTTTACCATAAGTCATATCAAATTCATGAGCCTATAACTATTCGTATTGAAAAAAATCTAATAGAAATAACAAGTATCCCTGGTCCTGATAGATCAATACAAGATGAGGATATTAAAAAGTATAATATGAGAACGAGAAGATATAGAAATCGTAGGATTGGTGATTTTTTAAAGGAACTTCATTTAGTAGAAGGTAGAAATACAGGTATTCCAACTGCATTAAAGAGTATCAAAGAAAATGGATCACCTCTACCAAAATTATTAACAGATAGTGATAGATCATTTTTCTCAGTTATTTTACCAATACACGATATGTTTATTGAAAAAGTAGATATTGAAAAAAGCAAAATAAGAAAAATTAGAAGAACCAAGGAAGAAATAAAAAAACTCATTCTGGAAATTTTAGAAGAAAATGATTTATCGGCTAGTGAGATATACAAGAGAATGGGCTATACAGGGGGTATTTCTAAAACATTTAGAATATGTATTAACGAACTTATTGAGGAATCAAAAATATGCTATCTAAATAAAAATAAAAATGCGCCAAATAATCTTATAACAAAACGCTGATTCCTTCAATAAGCACAGGTATAACCCTGGACCATATGTTTTGTGAGTGTGTAACGCTGTTTGTGACAGAATATGATAGAAAGAAGATGACGGTATGACACGATACCAAGCAAATAAAGGAAAAAAATATCTATTCGTTCTGATAATGATTATGTTTACGGCTAATGTTAGCGCTTGTTCAAAACAGACAGGCAATCGTTCTGTAACTTAAGAAGAGGAGATTCCCATGACAGATAAAAAGCTAAAACGGACAGAGTTTATATTGCATAAAGATTTTTTTGTAAAGGACGATACAAAGGAACAGTCAGCAAATCAAAAGCAAAAGGACTCAAAAAAGGATATTGCACCTGAAACGGACCTGGATGAAAAGAAGAAACCATAAAGAGGAACATCACATAGCATACATGGAAGCAGGTTGAACGAATCTTCAGATGGAAATATGCAAAAAGCCAGCATTTGTTCCTGTCTCATCCCCTAAGAAATACAAGCATATAGCAAGCCTGTACGAAAACAGGCTTTTTAGGATGTAATTCTCTGCTTTTTTGGTATAATATAGGAAGCGAAATTGAGGTGATTGCATGAAATTGATTGTAGGACTGGGAAATCCCGGTAAGGAATATGAAATGACGCGTCATAACTCCGGCTTCTGCGTACTGGATGCCATTGCAGAGGAGTGCCGTGTTGATATAGCACAGAAAAAGTTTAAGGCACTGATTGCAAATACGAGAATCGCCGGGGAGGCTGTTCTTCTGATGAAGCCGCAAACCTTTATGAATTTGTCCGGGGAAGCGGTGCGTGCAGCAATGGACTTTTACAAGCTGTCAGCACAGGATTTGCTTGTGATTTATGATGATCTTGATTTGCCGGTAGGAAAAATACGGTTGCGTGCACAGGGGAGTGCCGGTGGTCAAAACGGAATGAAGAATATCATCCGCCATATCGGTACACAGGAATTTGACAGAATTCGCGTCGGTATTGGCAAGGATGCACGAATTCCGGTAATTGACTGGGTGCTCGGCAAGATACGCAAGGATGAACTGGAAGATTACAAGCAGGCAGTTGAATTGGCCAGGGATGCAGCAATTTACAGCTGTTCTCATTCCTTTATGGATACCATGAGCCACTTCAACCGGAAATAGGGGAATGCATATGGATATCCTTTTAAAGGAACTGCAGCAAAATGAAGCGGCTTTAAGTATACAGAGAAAAGAAAGTGTTTTGGGAAATCTTTCGTATATGGAGGAAGCACTTCTGTTGGCGGCAGATTACCGTCGAACACCGCAGAAGCTTATGATTATCAAAAATAACGCCTATACAGCACAGAAACTTTACGAGCGCCTGCAGGCCCTCCTGGGGGATGAAGTGCTGCTTTTCTCGTTGGAGGAGTCCCTTCGCGTAGAAGCGATTGCCGCCTCACCGGAAAACAAAGCGATACAGATGGAGGTGATGGCAAAGCTGCAGCAGCAGGATGCCTATGTTGCGGTTTTGAATACAGCCGCAGCTATCCGCTTTCTTCCATCTCCAGAAATATTCAGGCAGCACTGCATCACATTAAAGCAGGATCAGGAAATTGAATATGAGGCTTTGAAGCAGCTTCTCTTTGAAGCAGGCTATACGCATGTCAGCCGTGTTGACCAGCCGCTGTGCTATGCGGCCCGTGGCGGTATCATTGATGTATATTCCATGAATTACGATCACCCCTTGCGTATAGAGTTCTTTGATAATATCGTGGACAGCATCCGCTTCTTTGATATTGGCACACAGCGGACGATTGAAATTGTGCACGATGCTATGATTATTCCTGCCAGTGATCTGCTGTTTACAGATGCACAGATTGCCGAATTGGTGGAGCAGGCGAACAAAGAACTGAAAAAACAGCTGTCCCAGCATGATTCCTCTATGCAGAAGCTGCTGCAGGAGCATGTGAATGAGGATTTGGATTTGATCAGTAACCACATGATGGAAAGCCGGTTCTATAAATATTATGCTTTTTTGAAAAACAGAAGCACGGTCTTTGATTATGCACCGGATGCACAGATTATTCTGTCCAGCGTAGAGGAAGTGCAGGATAGTGTTAAGCATATGCATGAGGAAATGGTAGCCTATCTTCAGGAGCTCTTTCAGGAGGGAATCAGTCTGCACAGCTTTGATGTATTCGCAGATTTAAACAGCTCCTTTAAACAGCACAGTCCTATGGAATTTCATCAGTTTGTCGATTATAAAAAACCAATCACCTCGCAGATTATGACGATGTCACTGGGGGATATCAATCTGGAACGTACGATGCAGGAGGTTGTGCATCAGGCAAGGGAGCGAAAGGTTTTACTTGCTCTGGAGCATAAGGAGCAGGAACAGGTGAAAAGGCTGCTGGAGGAGGCAAATGTATCCTGGCGTACGGTAACGTCATCGGATACGCTGGAAACAGGGATTCAGTTTCTGAATGCCAGTCTTCCCGAGGGCTTTACCTGTCTGAAGGAACAAATCTGTGTCTATACCGCAAAGGAATTGTTTCACAGCGTAAAAAAGGCAACACGCTACAGCAATAAATTCAAAGAGGCGGAGGTTCTGCATGATTATCAGGAGCTGAATGTCGGGGATTATGTTGTTCATAACCAGCATGGTATTGGGAAATATCTGGGGATTGTGAATAAAAAGATCGATGGGGTACATAAGGATTTTTTGCATATCGCCTATAAGGGGGATGATGTGCTGCTTGTTCCACTGGAACAGTTTAAGCTTATCCGGAAATTTGTGTCCAAGGAGGGGGCAAGTCCGAAGCTGAATAAGCTGGGCAGCGGAGAATGGGAGAAGACAAAGAAAAAGGTCAGTGCTAAGATTGCGGAGCTTGCGGATCGTCTGGTGAAGCTGTATGCGTCACGGGATGAGAATATCGGTCATGCATTCGCAAAGGACACTCCTTTGCAGAAGCAATTTGAAGAGGATTTTGAATATGAGCTGACCCCGGATCAGGCAAGAGCAGTACAGGAAATCAAGCAGGACATGGAATCTGCGAAGCCGATGGATCGACTGTTATGCGGGGATGTCGGCTTTGGGAAGACAGAGGTTGCAGCCCGTGCGGCATTTAAGGCAGTTGCGGATGGACGGCAGGTGGCCTTCCTGTGTCCGACGACAATCTTATCACTTCAGCATTACAAAACCTTTATGAAGAGGTTCCGCAATTTCCCTGTGAATATTGCAGTTGTGAATCGTTTTATAAAGCCTTCGGATCAAAAGCATATCATCCAGGATCTGAAAGAGGGAAATGTGGATATCCTGATTGGAACACATCGTCTGCTATCCAAGGATATTATATTTAAGGATTTGGGACTGCTTGTCATCGATGAGGAACAGCGCTTTGGTGTGGAGCATAAGGAAAAAATCAAAGAGCTGAAAAACAGCGTGGATGTGTTATCATTGAGTGCAACACCGATTCCGCGTACCCTGCAGATGTCACTGATTGGTATCCGTTCCCTGTCACAGCTGGAAACTCCACCGATGAACCGTATGCCAGTACAGACCTATGTTATTGAAAAGAACTTTCAAATGGTGAAGGAGATCATACAGCGGGAGCTTGCCAGAAATGGACAGGTGTTCTATCTATATAATAATGTAAAGGAAATATACAATGTTGCAAGAAAGCTTCGGGATGCAATGCCGGAGGTGGAAATCGGTGTTGCACACGGACAGATGACACGGGAGGATATCGAGGATGTCATGCTGCAGTTTACGGATAATAAATATCAGGTGCTTGTCTGTACGACAATCATTGAAACGGGCATTGATATTCCCAATGCCAACACGATTTTAATTGAGGATGCAGACCACTTCGGATTGAGTCAGCTGTATCAGATTAAGGGAAGAGTCGGCAGAAGTGATCGGCTTGCCTATGCGTACCTGATGTATTCCCCGCAAAAGCAACTAAGCGAGATAGCTATGAAGCGCTTAAAATCCATCAAGGAATTCACCCAGCTGGGCAGCGGCTATAAAATCGCCATGCGCGATCTGACCATACGTGGTGCCGGAGATATGCTGGGACCGCAGCAGGCAGGCTTTATTGATACGGTTGGTATTGACATGTATATTGAAATGCTGAACAGTGCCATCATGGAGAAAAAGGGCATACAGCCAAAGATAAAGCCGGAAATGACAAAGGCGAATGTCAAGGTTGATGCCTATATACCAAGCACCTTTGCGACTGAGGATTATGAAAAAATCACGCTGTATCAACGCATGGAGGACATTCATTCCAAGAAGGAGCTGCTTGCCATGATGGATGAAATCAAGGATAATTATGGAAAGCTGCCCAAGGCTGTACAGCTGTTATTTGAAAAGAAGCGGCTGGATATCTGTATCAATGAACCGCACGTTAATGCCTTCCGTGAACTGCCCAAGGCTGTTGAGCTGACGTTTACAAGTGCCTGGTCAAACAGCATTGACGGTGTTGCATTATTTGAAATGATGACAACCATATCGAAAAATATAACGATACGCTATACGAATGGTAAGATTACCATGAAGCTGCCAAAGCTCAAGGACTGGCTCTATACGGTGATTGAGGTGCTGGAACGCACTGAGCCAATGGGAGAGGAACAAACAGCTTCCTGAAAATGAGGTAGGATATGAACTGTAGAGGGATAGGAATTTTTCTATGTGCTGCCGCTGTCCTTTGCGGCTGCAGTGTGCAGAAGGAGCATGCAAAGGAAGAGAACATACGCTTGGAAATCCTTGCGAAAATTGATATGCTGAAAGCTACAAACGGCTTACATATCGAAGATACACAAGATATAAGCAGTACGCAGCAATACTTCAAAGATGAAAAAATGATAGATGAAAAACGCAATCATGATACCGATACCATACAGACAGATATTGCATTTCAGAAGAAAGAACTGAAGCAGTATCAGGTGCGAATCCACTCGGATACCAGTGATCCAAGCGGGATAGATACGGTTTTACAGCTGAAGGATGACATACTGCATGTATATATTGTGAACCATGACAATACCTACGAGAAAATGCAGGAAACACCTGCCACATCCAAGGATAAGGAAAAATTTCTATCCTCACTGCTTTTTCAGAAATATATCGAGGAAGCGAAGGACTGCTTTCGCTACCAGAAGCAGGAGCAGGATGCAAACACGGTATATACAGTAGAGCTGACGGATAAAGAGAAATTCAGTGCGTATATAAATAAAACGGAAAACAAGCAGGAGGATATTCATTTTGAAGAGCTGAAGCTGTCTTATACAGCCGATGAAACAACAATTTTGAAAACAGATATGAAACAGCGCTATCGTACATCTCAGGATATTCAGGAACAGGAATATAACCGGATATCGACAGAGACAACACTGCATAAAACACAGCGTATAGCTGCAACAAAGCAAGCCCCTGAATTTCTAAAGCTGAAGTAAGGTGAACAGCGATAAGAAGATATAGAAGGAAAATTGCTGGTATACCCATGCAGGCGCTTTCGTGATACACCTTCCAACAGTGCTGTGGTGTCTGCATTGTATACACGAAATGTAACATTCCCTATGTTGTGCTTGTTTACCTATAGGGAAAGATGTAAAATAAGAATGATAGTAATTTGTAAAAAGAAAGGAAACGATTATGTTAAATAAACAGTTTTTTACTTCCGAATCTGTAACGGAAGGACATCCTGATAAAATCTGTGATCAGATCAGCGATGCTGTTCTTGACGCCATTCTGGCACAGGATCCGGATGCACGTGTTGCCTGTGAAACCTGCTGTACAACAGGTATGGTTATGATCATGGGAGAAATTTCCACCAGCTGTTATGTCGATATTCCAAGCATTGCCCGTAATGTTGTTTTGGAAATCGGTTATGACAGAGCGAAATATGGATTTGACGGAACCACCTGTTCTGTTTTAACATCCATTGACGAGCAGTCCAAGGATATTGCACTCGGTGTTGACCACTCTCTGGAAACAAAGGAGGGCGGTGAGGAAAACAATGGTGCAGGTGATCAGGGAATGATGTTTGGCTATGCCTGTGATGAAACACCGGAATATATGCCGATGCCGATATCCCTTGCACACCGTCTGGCACGCCGCCTCAGCGAGGTAAGAAAAAACGGGACACTGGAGTATCTTCGCCCGGATGGTAAGACACAGGTAACCGTTGAATACGAGAATGACCGACCAAAGCGTGTCGATACGATTGTAATTTCCACACAGCATTCCGATACGGTTTCTCTGGATACGATTCGCGAGGATTTAAAAAAGCATGTCATTGATGTAATAGTAGATGCGGATATGATGGATGCGGAAACAAAAGTATACATAAATCCGACAGGACGCTTTGTAATCGGTGGACCGCAGGGAGACAGCGGCTTAACAGGCAGAAAGATTATCGTAGACACATACGGCGGTATGGCACGTCATGGCGGTGGAGCTTTCTCCGGAAAGGATCCTACCAAGGTGGATCGCAGTGCGGCATATGCGGCACGCTATGTTGCTAAGAATATTGTTGCGGCAGGTCTTGCCCGTAAATGTGAAATACAGCTTGCCTATGCAATCGGTGTAGCACAGCCGGTCAGCGTACTTGCGGATACCTTTGGAACCGGTGTTCTTCCGGATGAAGAAATTGCAGAAATTGTAAGGAAGGAATTTGACCTGCGTCCTACTGCGATTATCAAGACACTGGAGCTTCGCAAGCCGATTTACAGAAATCTGGCAGCCTATGGTCACTTTGGCCGTGATGATCTGCAGGTGAAATGGGAAAGCACAGAACCGGCAGAACGCCTGAAGGCATATGTAAAATAAAAACAGGTAAATAGAAAAAACTGTTATGGGATTGCATGAATAGTTCCCATAACAGTTTTTTTCAGGCTGACAAACAGCTTATTTAATTTCCTGATCCAGATTTTTGAATACGTCTGTATCGAAGAATTCAACAAGCGTGATATCCAGACCGTCACAGATTTTCTTAATCGTGGAAACGGTTGGATTCTTGCTTCTGCCTGATGTGATGTTGCTCAGCGTTGACTGCGTCATTCCGCACATGATACTGAGTTTGTTCAGAGAAATTTTTCTCTCGTCGCACAGATCATGAATCCGCTCACAACATACTTGTCCCATTGTCATGTCAGATCACTCCTATTTCTATTGACACTTACATTCTAAATGTTTTTATGTATAAAAGGTTAATTTAATATAGTTATATTTGTTATAACAATTAGTTTTGTAAAAAAATACCTTCAATTCCGATAATTTATATGCACTTTGTGTATGAATATGATCGGTTATTTGATATAAAATGAAATCCCTTTCCTTTTCGACATGAGGTATAAAGCGTTTATCAAATGTCCATACTACTTGAAGAAAAGGAGTGTCTATAAATGAAAGCAACAGGAATTGTAAGACGTCTTGACGACCTTGGAAGACTGGTCATACCAAAAGAAATCAGAAAGCAGTATCGCATGAAAGAAGGAGATTCCATAGAATTCTTTATTGATAATGATAGAATTGTAATTCAGAAATTCGATGTCATGTCCAAGCATATGGAAGAAATCATGATCATGTGTGATACCCTGCGTGCCATATATCAGAATACTGTCTTTTTTGTGAAGGATGAATGTATGGTGAAAACAGAGCATAAGATACATGACCATTTTCTTATGATAGCACAGACACATCGGTTAAAGGATTTTGAAAATGAACGTATCTATGAGGACAGCGCACAGCGTTATAAGGGGCTGATCTATCCGGTTACTGCTTACGGTGACTGGTATGGTTCCTTCATCATCGTATTTGATAAGAAGGAACTGGAGAAGTCTGAGCTTTATGCAGTAGAGGCATTTGTACAACTTTTATCTCGCCAACAGCAGCAATAAATGGTAAACTTATCGTAGAGGTGAGTATGATGCGTCTTGATAAATATCTGAAAACAGCACGAATTCTGAAACGCCGTACGGTATCAAAGGAGCTGGCGGATCAGGAGCGTGTGTATGTAAACGGAAAAATCGCAAAGCCTTCTACAGATGTTAAAGTGGGAGATACCATCAAGGTTATATTCGGATACCGTGAGCTGACTGTTACTGTAACGATGATACAGAAGCAGGCAAATAAAAATGATGCTTCCCTGATGTTCGAGGTTGTGGAAGAAAAGCTGATCAAAAAGGAAGAAGTAAAAGATATTCTGGCAGAAGAGTGAAGCCGGGATATTTTTTGTTTTTATACAGCTGTTCTATTTTCTCTGCTCCATACATAGATTGTAATGAACTAGAAATAAGGAGGAGTCTTGTATGGAAGATAACATTAGCAATCCGCTTCGTTTTGAAACGAACCCATATCATAACGTAATTATTAAGGACCGCAAGGTGATGGAGCTGACCGGAGTGAAACAGATTGACAGCTTTGATTCCAGTGAGTTTCTGCTGGAAACAGCACAGGGATGGATGGTGATTCAGGGAAAGGATCTAACCTTGGGCAAGCTGGATACAGAGCGCGGGGATGTTGTAATACGCGGTGTCATTGAAGCTTTATCCTATGTATCCAATAAAAAGGGAAACGGAAAGGAATCAGTGATTTCAAAAATCTTTAAATAATGCTGCTGCCTACACAGATTCAGGCAATACTCTATCATTTTTTGACGGGATGGGTATATGCTTTCGGCTTCAGTTTTTTAATCAGCTTTGTGAAATATCTCCGTTTTCCGATCTTTAAAGGAATCGTAGAGATCCTGTATCACATTCTGTTTACATCCCTTATGTTTTTTGGACTGTACAAGATCAATGGCGGTATTACGAATATCTATCTCATCTGTTTTTTTATTCTTGGTGCTTTTATTTATTTTACATGGTATCTCAGCGTATTTCTGCAGCTCTTTGCAGCGATACGCCGATTGCTGCATCCGTTTAAAGTGAAACTTCTCGTTGCCAAATCGAAAATTATTGCTATAATTAGATTACCAGGCAAAATCAGGAAGAGGAGGAAAGCGAATGCAAAACGAAAAAAAAGCAACCGTAAAAAAAAGAAAAAGAAAAAAGCATCCGATGAAAATCCTGATTAGTCTTCTCGCAATGGGGGTTTCATGTTTTCTGATTTATGCAGCAAGCAAGGATGTTATTGTCATGCTGAATCTGAAGCAGGAAATCTCGGCAAACAACAGTGAAATCAATAAGCTGTCAACACAGAAAAAAGAGCTGTCCGCACAGAAGGAAAAGCTAAAGGATCCGGAGTATGTAAAACGCTATGCAAGGGATAAATTTCTGGTTAGTAAAAAAGGGGAACAGGTATTTAAGCTTCCCGGTGGCAGCAGTGAGGATTCTGATGATAAATAGCTCTGCGTACTCTGATCAAGGGTCTGCAGAGTTTTATTATGTTTAGCTGTTATGTTGAAACAAGCTGGTATATGGAATTGTGATTCAGTTATCTGAAATTTCAAACAACCTCATACTGTATGAAGGCAGGGGGAGCGAGTAATGCAGCTTAATCATCTATGAAGCATTGCTGCAGGAGATTTGTAAAATCAAATTTTTATGTGTGTATTCGTAAAAAAGAGCTGTTTCAGAAAGCAAAGTCGAACGTGTTTAACAGGTACCGTGAAAGCTGGTGAGCAGAAGCTGCTTACAGTGAATGCCTGATACTGATAATATCCTGATGTTATCATGTGCTGTAGTCCTGTCGTTGTAAGTATGCATATGCAAATACTTCTTTAAAGCTCCTATCCGCGTCTATCATGTATGATGCCAATAGGGACTATAGGCACGCTGTCTAAGATAGTATATCTCCAAAAGCAGCCTTTATGATGCATTGTGAAAATCTATCGGATACAAAATTATAAAGCATGAAAAAAGCCTTGTCAAAATACTGTTCTCTGCTTATAATATGATTACAGCGAATGAGGAGGATGTGCATGGCTAAGGATAAAAAGAAAAAAAGAAATAAGCTTAAAACGTTTTTAAGTCTTGCTGCCATTTTCATTGCATGCTTCCTGATTTATGCCGCAAGCTCCGATTTGATGATGACGATGAAGCTGAAGGATGAAATTTCTTCTTCTGAAGAGATGATCAATTCCCTTGAAAATCAAAAGGATGATCTTTCCAAGGAAAAGCAGAATCTGGAGAATCCTGAATATGTGAAGCGATTTGCCAGAGGTAAGTACATGGTCAGCAAGCCTGGAGAACAGGTGTTTAAGCTGCCGGCAAAAAATAATGACGATGATGATTAAGTCCCTATAGACAGCTATAGGGCTTTTTGATATGTTTGATCGGGAGGAAAAGCTATGAAAAAATGGAAAGCGATTATTTTTGATATGGATGGTACACTCTTTGACACGGAAACGATTTCTATGAAGGCGTGGAAAAGGGTAGGGGAAACCCTGCAGCTACCGACAAGTGATGAATTCATTTTATCGCTGATTGGAAGAACGAGAAAGGATCAGCAGGTTGTATTTGATTCCTATATGCCGAAAGGATGGCCGCAGGAGGAAGCCTGCAGGCTTCATACGCAGTTCAAAAAAGAAGAGAAGCTGCAATGTGGTGTCCCCCTCATGGGAGATGTAAAGGGACTTTTGGATACCGTAAAGGCAAAAGGGTATACGATTGCAATGGCGACCAGTGCCTCAGCGGAGGATGTGGAGTTTAATTTGAATCATGCAGGTATTAAGCATTATTTTGAAGCTATCATCAGTGATGAAATGATTACACATGGGAAACCGGCTCCTGATGTGTATATAAAGACTGCACAGCAGCTGGGAGTTTCTCCGCAGGATTGCCTTGTAGTGGAGGACAGCTTAAACGGTGTTCGGGCAGCGTATGCCGCAGGTACCACGGTGGTTATGATTCCGGATAAAGTACTGCCTACAAAGGAAGTCGAAGCAATGTGCAATTATATACTGAAAAGGCTTGACGATTTGATAGAAATCGTATAAATATAAAGATGTAAAGAGAAACGCAACAAAAAAAAGAATACGGACAGGGAAGAAACAGCGGCAGCCGATAAACAGGGGCGGGCTGCTTTTTTGTTTCTTTCTGCGTATTGATCATTAGGCAGAAGGCAGCCGCAGCCTTCTCTGCATAATTATACATAGTTTTATCTTATTTCCGCTTGCAGCTGAAGTAAAAGAAAACAAAGAAATTCCGGCAGTGCTATACTGAACATGAAAGGAGGCATAGCAATGGAAGAATTGGAAATTTCCCTGATGCAGATCATTTCCTATAGCGGGGAGGCAAGATCGCTGTGCTTTGAGGCATTGCAAAGCTATCGTGATGGTGATAAAGAAGCTGGCAGAAAGCAGTACAAGGATGCCGAGGAAAATCTTTATACTGCTAAGCGGGCACACAGCAGGATTCTGAAGCAATCGGCAAATGGGGAATTTGATCAGATCAGTCTGTTAATGGTTCATGCGGAGGATCAGATGATGGCGAGTGAAATCATTTATCAGATGACAAGAGAGTTATTTCACTGTATGAGTGAAACGAAAGGATGATACTTCATGTTAAAGATTATTCTGGTTTGTAACAATGGCATGTCCACAGCGATGATGGCAAAAAAAATGAATGAGAAATCCGATGGTTACTGTTATGTGGAAGCATACGGTGATGGCGATTTCATGAACTACCTGGAGGGGTGTGATCTGATTCTGGTTGGACCGCAAATACGTCATGAAATCCCGCGCATCAAAACGTTTGTGGATGCATCGGTTCCGGTTGTAAGCATGAATCCGTCACATTACGGATTGATGAATGCAAAGGGTGTAATTGATGATGTAAAAAAAATTATGAAAGAGAGAAAATAAAAAATGGAAAGTATGAAGGACAGAATAGAGGCGAAAGTACTTGAATTTTCTGGAAAGCTAAGCACACAAATACATTTGCTGGCACTGCGTAATACGTTTATGACAATCCTGCCAATCATGGTGTTCGGCGGCTTGTCTGCTGTTATTTCCGCAGCACCTGTCACAAAACAGACAACGAACGGTTTTCTGCTCGCATGGGCTGGCTTTGTGGCAGATTACAGCTATGTGTTTTCATGGATTTCAGTTTTAAGTCTTGGTTTTATCACACTGTATGTCGCACTTGGAATTACACATTATCTGTGTAAGAATTATAAAATTGAAGAATTGATTCCAAACTTCATCACTGTATTCGGAGTGTTCATGCTGGCAGTGAGAATAGAAAAATTGCAGTATGGGCTATCTCTTACCGATTTGAATTTTCTGGATGGAAAAGGACTTCTGGTCGGTATCTTTGTTTCTATTGTGACGGTTGAAATTTACAGATTTCTTAAATCAAAAAACTTTGGGCGCATCAAGCTGCCGGACAGTGTTCCTGCATCTCTATCCGAAACCTTTGCATCCTTATCTATCGCAATCCTGATCATGTCATTGTACCTGGTAATGTTTATCATCTTCCATAACATGGATACCACCTTTGCCATGTGGTTAAGCTCTGTGATAGCACCGCAAATCAAAGCGACAGACAGCCTGTGGTTCATTCTCCTCATGACCTTCATTATCAATGCCGCATGGTTCTTTGGTATCCATAATGCAACCTTCTGGGGACTGATGGGGCCGATTATGATGATGAATATATCAGAAAATGCTGCACAGCTTGCGGCAGGAATAGCGCCTACAGCAATATTGACCGAAGCCTTCTGGGTGTATTTCATATGCATAGGAGGAGTTGGCTCTTGTCTCTCGCTTGCAATTATCCTGTGTTTCTCCAAATCGAAGCTCTTAAAAGTCGTTGGTAAGGTAGGAATCATACCGGCATTCTTTGGAATATCTGAGCCAATTACATTTGGTCTTCCGATTATGTTGAATCCTATCTTCTTCATACCATGTTCACTGGTATCTGTTGTTAATGCGGTTCTGGCATTCCTCTGTCTGAATACAGGATTGATTGGAAAGACCTATGCGATGCTTTCTTTCAATATGCCAAGCATCTTCGGCGCCTATTTCTCTACCGGGGATTTCAAGGCTGTCATTCTTGTGGCTGTTCTGATTGTCATAGATATGCTGTTATATTTCCCATTTATGAAAATGTATGAAAAGCAGCAGCTGCTGATTGAACAGCAGGACGAAATGCAGGAGTAAGCATGCTTTCGTTTCAACCAAAGGATACAAAACGGCTTATCGCAGCAGCGTTGGGAAATGGAAAGAATGATCTGGCTATTGAGGGATGCCGCATCTTCAACGTATTTACAAAAGAATTCCTGGAAGCTACTGTTTATATCTGTGACTCGTTCATATCCCATGTGGAATATAACATTAAGAAACCGATACTGCCGGCAAACCAGCGATTACAGCTAAACGGAATCCTGTGTCCGGGCTTCATAGATGCACATACACATATTGAAAGCTCACTTCTGGTACCGGAACATTATGCTGCTATGGTTTTGCCGCACGGGACAACGACGGTACTGGAGGATGCTCATGAAATAGCAAATGTTATGGGCGTGGAAGGAATTCAGTATATGCTTGCTGCTTCACAGGATCTCCCCATGCGTCTGCTGCTGACACTTCCATCCTGTGTACCAAGCCTTCCTGGCTTTGAATCTTCCAATGCTGAGCTGTTCGCAAAGGATTATACAGCACTCTTTCAGCATCCGCGTGTAGCCGGACTGGGTGAGGTTATGGATTATGAGGGAGTTTTGCAGGGAGAACAGCGTATACATGATTTGCTGCGTGCTGCTAAAAAGCATGCAGGCTATCTGCAGGGACATGCACCTCTTATGGAGGGGAACCGTCTCAGTGCGTATGTATGTGCAGGTCCGCAGTCCGATCATGAGGTGAAAACGAAACAGGAGGCTCTTGATAAATACAGAAAGGGTATGTGGATCGATATCAGAGAAGCAAACACACAGGGGCGCATGAAAGAAATTCTGGATGTCTGCAGAGACTTTAACGATTACAGCCGGATATGTTTCTGTACCGATGATCGACGCTGTAATGTCACCGGTAAATACGGACATCTGGATCAAGTGGTAAGAAAAGCCGTATCTCTTGGAATGCCTGTGGAGGAAGCCCTGTTATCAGCGAGCTACCGTGTGGCACAGGAAAGCGGATGTAAGCATCTCGGTGCGATTGCTCCGGGATATGCAGCCGATCTGGTGCTGTTGAATAATGTGGAGGATCTGCAGGTGCATGCAGTATTCTTTGAAGGGAAGCTTGTCAGCAAGAAGGAACAGCTGACATCGCCAATCGTTTTATCCTCTTATACCCGCGAGCTGAACAGCAGAAATACTATCCAAATACAAACCCTGAAGCAGGAGGATTTCCTTATCAAAGCAAAGGGTCCGTATGCACAACTGAATATCCTAAGCTTTGCATCTGAATATATAGCTACATCCCATCTGAAAACACGTATATGTCCGATACAGGATGGAAGAGTTGTGCTTCAAAAGGATAAAAAGCAAATGTATGCTGCAGTATTCAACCGCTATGGCCGCGCGCAAAAGGCGGTTTGTATCGTAGAGAACTTCGGTATTGATCATGGAGCTGTTGCCAGCAGTATATCTCATGACAGTCATAATGTTTGTGTGGTTTATGACACACCGGAAAACGGGTATCTGGTTGTACAGAAGGTTATGAATATGCATGGAGGCTTCTGTGCAGTTTCACAGGGAAATATTCTTGCATCCCTGGCACTTCCTGTTGCCGGACTGATGAGCACTGAGTGTATGGAAACAGTATCACAAAAAGTAGATCAAATGGCGGAGGCCTTTCATAAGCTGGGAAATAGCTATTTGGAAAATCCGGTTTCCAGAATCACAATATTGAACTTGCTTGTATGTCCGTACGTGAAGCTTTCTGACCACGGACTTGTTATGACAGAAGAGAAAAAAATAATACCAGTCGTGAAAAAGGAGGGAATCACCATGGATAAGCGTTATGAAAATGTAGTTTTAGATAAAATTCCGTTTCCGAAGGAGGAGACAGGAGAACCGGTATTGCTTAGTGATGAAACCATGCAGGAAAGACGGGAAAAGATTCTTCACCGTATGCAGGAGAAAAAACTGGACTGTATTGCCGTATATGCAGATGTGGAGCATGGTGGTAATTTTGAATATCTTACCGGCTTTATACCGCGTTTTGAAGAAGCCTTACTGATTCTTCATAAAAATGAAGAGGCATATCTTCTATTGGGAAATGAGGTCCTTTCATTATCCAAGCATGCAAGAATACCTGCAAAGGGTCTGCATATGTCTTATTTCTCATTGCCTGACCAGCCGCTTCAGGAGGAAGAGGATCTAAAAGGTGTATTGGCTAAGGCAGGCGTTAAGAGTGGTATGCATGTCGGTGTGGTTGGATGGAAAGGCTTCTATCGTTTACAGAAGGAGCTGTTTGATATACCCTATTACATTCTTGAAGCATTGAAAGCCTGTGACGTGAAGATAAGCAATGCAACGGATTTATTCATTTCACCGGATAATGGTGCAAGAACGGTCAATAATGCAAATGAAATTGCACATTATGAATATGGGCAGATGCTTGCAGCAAGAGGTCTTCAGCGAGCGATGCTTGCCCTGAAGCCGGGAAAAACAGAAATCGAAATCGGAGGGCTGCTGGAATCCGAAGGTCAGTTACACAATGTTGTGACCATTTGTTCCAGCGGGACGCGCTTTGAAAAAGCCAATCTATATCCTATGAACAAGCCGATACAGACTGGGGAGAGAATATCACTAACGGTGGGGTATAAGGGCGGTCTTGCCAGCAGAGCAGCCTTTGCCGCTTATGAAAGAGAAGACCTTGCTTCCGCAGTAAGAGATTATGAAGAGAAAATTGCAAAACCGTATTATGCAGCTGTTTGCACATGGCTTGAGCATCTCCATATCGGTATGGAGGGGAAAGCGGTATATGCTTTGGTTGATGATATTCTGCCGAAGGATATTTTCCGCTGGAAGTTGAACCCCGGACACCTTACTGCAGATGAGGAATGGCTAAGCAGCCCGATTTACGAAGGCTCCGAGCTGAAGCTGAAAAGCGGTATGCTTCTGCAAATTGATATCATTCCATCTGTAGAAGGATATCCGGGCTGCTGTTGTGAAAACGGCGTCGTTCTTGCGGATGCTGCATTGAAAGAGGAAATCAAAAAGCAGTATCCAAACAGCTGGGAGCGCATGCAGGAAAGAAGAACATATATACAGGATGTTCTCGGTATTCACTTGCATGAGGATATCCTGCCATTATCCAATATGGTTGCCTATTATACACCGTATCTGATGAATCACGATTACGCATTTACCTGGAAACAATAACAAGGAAAGGGAGAGATATCATGGAGATCAGTCTGTCAAAACGACAAATGAAGATGGTTGATATACTACTGAAGGAATCCGAATATTGTACGGCAGCGACGCTTGCCGGACTTTTAAAGGTCAGTGAGAAAACAATACACGGAGAAATAGCAGAAATCAATAGGAAATCAAAAGCCTGCATGATATCGTCTCTAAAAGGAAAAGGGTATGTAGTCCGTGATAAGGATGCCTGGATCAGACAGAAGTATACCGTTGGTGATGAGGGAAGAAGAGATATAAAAATACTGAAGGAAATTCTGTTTAATGAGCATGTGGATTACTATGAGCTTGCGGACAGGTTTTATATCAGCCCCTCTACACTGAATAAGGATATACGGTTATTGAATGAACGGATACAGAAGGAATTTCGGACACTGAGAATCACAAGAAAACAAAATCATCTGTTTCTGAATTGTGATGATATAGAAAAACGAAGGGTTTTGACTTATTTCCTATTGGAGGAAAGTGAGGATCAGCGCTTTGATGTTGGAATCTTGGATCGCTATTTTGAAAATGTGGATGTCTATCGGCTTTCTGAGATACTGATGGAGTTTATCCACCAGCAGCAGCTTGCAGTTTCTGATTTTAATCTGTTTTCCATCCTGCTGCATATGCTGATGTATATCAGTAACACCTCTTATATATGCATGGAAGAGGGGTGTACTCTGATATGTGATGAGGACTGTAAGCCACTACTCGAAGCGATAAGGGAAAGGATGCGTATTCAATTTACTGCAGAGGGGACACAGCAGATTTGTGCACTGTTTCAAAAACGAAATGCAGGACAGGATGATGTGAGAATCATGCAGTTTCTGCATGAAGTATTGAGGGAAATATATGATATTTACAGTATCAATTTTACTGAAAACCAGGATCTTATGGATAATCTGTCCTTGCATCTTCAAAATCTCAGGAACCGCTGTAAGCATGGTATGCTGATAAAAAATCCACTGCTGTCAGAGCTGAAGCAGAGCTTTGTTCTCATATATGATATTGCAGCTTATATAGCGATACGCTTTCAGGAACAAACAGGCTATGTGCTGGATGAAAATGAAATCAGCTTTATCGCCTTGCATATTATGAACGGTATTAAGAGTATAAAGACCTCCATTGTACGAATCGCATTGATCAATCCATATGGAAATTCTGTAACACATATCATACGGCAGAGATTGCAGGCTCTGACAGATGTTGAGATGATCGGCTGCTTCTCCATGTTTGATTTTAAAACGTTTTATGCGGAGAAGCCGGATATTATTCTGACAATGGTCTCAACCAGTGAGCAAATGGGAGTACCTGTCTTTCAGCTTGACAATTATCTTCAGGATGAAGAATATGAGAAAATTGAGCGTATTGTAAAGAGTGTACGCGTTAAAAAGTCTTATGAAAATATCATGATCCATAATTATTTTATGGAGGATCTGTTTCGTATTCCCTCACAGCTTAACACAAAGGATGAGATGATTACCTATCTTTGCAGCTTACTTGAAGAGCAGGGTTATGTGGATGCCGATTTTCAGGAACAGATTTATGAAAGAGAAGCAATTGCACCAACCTGCTTTGGTGCAAGGTATGCAATTCCACATACAACGAAAAAAACAGCAAAGAAAAACGGCATAGCTGTCGCACTGCTGAAGCAGCCCGTCATATGGGATGGGTTTGAAGTGAATATTGTATTGATGTTCGCTTTGCATAAGAGCTTCGATCAGGTTCCAAAGCTGTATGATTTGATACTGAATGTATTTGATGATCCTGTACGCTTTGCACAGGTATTGGAATGTGACAGCTATGCAGCATTTATGAAAAAAATACATATTACATGAGAGGAGAGATATAATGAAAAAAGATAAACAATTTCCGGAAGGGTTTTTATGGGGTGGCGCAACCAGTGCCTATCAGTTTGAGGGGGCCTGGAACGAGGATGACAAGGGTGTAAACATTGTAGATATTCTTCCACACGGCAGCAGAGAGGCGGTACCAAAGGATCATAAAATTCTGCCGGATGTATTTTATCCTTCCCATGGTGGCATTGATTTCTATCACACCTATAAGGAGGATATCCGATTGTTTAAGGAGATGGGGATGAAGTGTTTCCGCATGTCGATAGCATGGACAAGAATTTATCCTACCGGAGTGGAGAAAGAGCCTAATGAAAAGGGGCTGCAGTTTTATGACAATGTGATTGATGAGCTTTTGAAAAACGGTATTGAGCCACTGATTACCATTTCACATGACGAATTTCCACTGCATCTGGTAGAGGCATATGGCGGATGGAGAAATCGTATCCTGATCGATCTTTATGTAAAGTATGCGAAAACACTGTTTGAACGCTATAAAGGAAAAGTAAAATACTGGATCACATTTAATGAAATCAATTTCTGCAGTGTTATTCCATGGTATGCGGCAGGTCTTGAATTTGAAGAAGGGGATCATAAGGAACAGATAATGTTTCAGGCAGCACATCATCAGATGGTTGCAAGCGCATTAACAGTAAAGCTGGCACGTAGCATCGATCCGGAAATGAAAATCGGTTGTATGATCAATGCGATTCCAAGCTATGCCAATACATGTAAACCCGAGGATGTTATGGAAAGCATTGAAGCGAACCATGAGATTTTCCTTTATACTGATGTATGTGTACGTGGAGCGTATCCGTCCTATGCAAATCGTTTCTTTGAAGAGAAGGGTGTCAAAATCGTTATGGAGGACGGTGATGCTGATATTCTTGCACAGGGATGCGTGGATTTCTGTTCTTTCAGCTACTATTATTCAAGAGTGACTCCGTTAAATCCGGAAAAGGTCAGTGATTTGACAGAGGATGAGCGTATGCTGGGAGTTCTCCGTAATCCTTATCTGAAAGCCAGTGACTGGGGTTGGGTGATTGATCCAGTTGGTTTGCGTATTATTTTGAATCAGCTTTATGAGCGTTACCAGATTCCGTTGATGATTGTGGAAAACGGTCTTGGTGCGCATGATGAGCTGGTGGATGGTAAGGTACATGATGATTACCGTATAGAATATTTCAAAAATCATTTGCTTCAGGTGCGAGAAGCAATCAGAGACGGCGTGGATGTTATGGGATACACATCCTGGGGCTGTATTGATATTACAGCCGCCAGCACCGGGCAGATGAGCAAGCGCTACGGCTTTATTTATGTGGATATCAATGATGATGGAAGCGGCAGCAAAAAACGCTATAAAAAAGATTCCTTTGCATGGTATAAGCGGGTAATGGAATCCAATGGGGAAGAGGGACTGGACGAATCATAAAAGCTTAAGCTAATTAAATAGCTTCAGATAAACAATAGGAAGAAGTTATAGAACATTAAAAAAAGAAGCCATCCATAAGGGTCTTATCTGAAGTATTCAGAAAAGGCAAATGGATGGCGTTTTCTTATGAAGTAAATACAAGTTAATTCTCGATAGTATCTATGTGTGGGTGTATACGTACAAGCACCTTACCCTTGCGGAACCATTCCCGCGTTTGCAGCTCTTCCACAACTTCCTCCAATTTTAATAATTTGCTTATTATTGCATCGCAGTCTATAGCTCCACAAGCCAGCAGATTGACTGCACGCTGTGTCGTATGTGGATTGACAAAGCTTGTTTTAATGGTAAGCTCTTTCTGAAAAGCACTGTACTGATCGAAAGCAGCAGGCTGCTGCGGGTCACCCAGACCAAACAAAACAACCGTTGCACATTTACCGGCATACTGGAACGCATTTTCAATCGTTGCCTTTAATCCCACACATTCCATGACTCTGTTGATATGAAGCTGCTGCCTTTGCAGGATACCCTTTACGTCATCATCTGGCGATAAAAACATGGTAGCGCCCAAGGCTTCTGCCAGTTCTTTTTTTTCGCTCTGCGGCTCGATGACAACGATTTGAGCAGCTCCGGCAAGACGGCAAAGCTGCACCATCATGGAACCGATTGCCCCCATACCGACAATGAGAACATGATCCCCCAGATGTACATCCAGCAAATCCATGCCATGCAGACAGCAGGATAGAGGCTCTGTGAGCGCTGCATGCTTCAGTGACAGAGTATCTGGTATAGGGTAGACATTTTCCTGAGGAGGACATATATACTCCGCAAAGCCCTTTACAACACCGCGGCTGTTTTCACACATATGCGGCATTCCTGCCTGACAGTAGGTACAATGTCCACAGCTCCAGTTCGGATCGACGCACACGCGGTCTCCGATATGAAAGTCACGAACGTCTCTGCCTGTTTCAACAACAATTCCACTTGCTTCATGTCCAAGAACCACAGGTGGTATGACCGGGCGTGATCCACCCAATCCATCGTATTTATGTAGATCGGTACCACATAGACCGCAATAGGATACGGCAACCTTTACCCCCGTATCAGTTAATGGCGGCTCCTGAAAATCGGTGATTCTTACATCATGTCGTCCGAAATAAACAGCTGCTCTCATATCACTGCTCCTTATGATGCGCAAAAATACGTAGAGCTTCCTCCACATTGCTGCGCATAGCTGCTGTAGCTGCATTTGCTAAATCATGAAAGTAGACAGGCTCGCTGGCAACCGCATATTCTCTTGCAGCTTCCCCACCGCTTTTCGCCATGTAGGTATAATAATTTACCTTGCGTACACCATTTTCGATAACGATATCATAATCAGCCTCACTGACACCGCTACCGCCATGCATAACGATTGGTACACCGATGGTCGCATCCAGCTCTTTCACCAGATCATAATCCAGACAGGGCTTTGTCACGTACAGTCCATGCACCGTGCCAAATGCGCATGCCAGACAATCCACACCTGTCTTTTCAACGAAATCCTGTGCAATCAGCGGATCGGTAAACATATTTCTGTCAATCTTACGGTTCTCTGTTATTTTTTGATCATTGAGGGTTACACCGGCCATCTGACCGATTTCTGCCTCTACACTGGCACCATATTCCTTTGCCATACTGACAGCCATTCTCGTATATGCGATATTTTCTCCATAGGGCAGGGAGGAGCCATCGTACATGACAGAGGTGAAGCCCATATCCAAAGCTTTCTTCAGAATATGAAGATCCACGCCATGATCAAGCTGGACGGCCACAGGTATAGTTGCCTGATCTGCCATCATGACCATTATAGGACCGATGAGATCCAGACTCATTATATGCTCCTCCTCATGAACCTGTGCAAATTGAAGGATGACAGGTTCCTTTTTGCTTTCCGCTGCCTGTAATACCGCCTGCAGGGTTTCCAATCCGGTAATATTAAAGGCACCAATTGCCTTATTCTCTGCGTTTGCGACACAGAGCAGTTCTTTTGTTGTAACTAGCATGCTGTTCCTCCTTATGGCTGTTCGCTGAATGTGATAATGTTTCGGAATGTGTTTCCCTGACAGGATGATGCCAATGCGCTGGATATCTCTTCGACAGGGAAGACATTGCTAATAAATGGTTTTACGTCAAGAATACCTTCTGAAATCATGCATGCTGCACGCATAAAATCGCGATCATTGGAATTCGCTGTTCCCAGAATCTGAATGCTTCCCTTATGAATCCAGTGTGCATCCATCTGAACAGGCTTATTCGGATAAATACCGCTGTATATCATCAGCTTTCCCATGTGACCGACGTAACGGCATGCTTCTTCTACAATACCTGCTGCTGGTGTTGTATCAAATACCGCCTGTGCTTTCCTTCCGTGTGTAATCTTCATAATGTTTCGTTCAGCATGTTCCTTATGCGGGTTTATCGTGTAATATGCCCCCATAGATGCCGCCATTTCTAAACGGTCTTCCTTCATGTCTACGACAATTACAAGGCAGCCCTTTTTTACGCAGAGCTGCGTATGCAGAAGTCCCATGATGCCGGCACCGATAATGACACAGGCATCGCCAAACTGTGGATTTACTGTTTCCACACTATGAATGACACAGGAAACCGGTTCACAGATGCAGGCCTCCTGGGGTGTTACATTGGTATAGGGGAATACACTGTAGGGTACTGCCATCATATACTCACTAAATCCTCCGGTACCAGGATATGGCTGACCGCTGAGCACCTGTGCGGTGTTGAAATTCTGGCAGCTTTGTTCCTCATGATTTTTACAGAAATAACAGGAACGGCAGGGAAGCGTTACGCCTACAACAACTTTTTGTCCCACCTCCCAGTCACCGTGCACATCCTTGCCGATCGCCTCAATTCGTCCTGCTACTTCATGTCCGCCAATCAGCGGATACGCAGCATTGATACTTCCTGTAAACACGCGTTGTTCCCATGTACAAATCCCACATGCTTCGATTTTAACCAGTATTTTATCATCATCCACTTCAGGAATCGGAAACCGCTGAAGCTCAACTGCTCTTCGTCCTGTAAATACTGCGCAGCGCATTTCTTTTTTCATATGCTACCTCCTTTTATACTTTCAGTATAGTGCCTGATGGTCTGAAATTGTTTTCAGATGTAACAGGAATCCCGTATTATCTGAAAAGCTTTTCGGGATGCATGGAAAAGAAAAAAACGCTGCAGCAGATGCAGCGAATCAAAGGGTCAGATATTCCACAATCGTTCGAGTGATGATATACAGGGGTATACGTGAGATTACGGTAATGGTCTTATTACTGGTTATGGTTTCTGCATATCCGATAATGCTTACATCAGAATAACGCTCCAGCGGCGTGCCCTCCTTGCAGCAGCAGGTAACTACCCTTGCTCCTGTTCGCTTTGCCATTCGCGCACTTATAGCAAGCTCTGGTGTCGTATTCATAACAGACAGAATGATAACAAGGTCATTGGAATTCACCAGCTTATCGGTTTTTACCATCCAGGTAACATCCTTAACGACAAGCGCGTTATAGCCGAGCAGCTGTAGCTGCATGCATAGCTCATCAGCAACCAGAGCGGTAAATCCGCGTGCATAAATGAAAATCTTTTCAGCAGTTTTGATATAATCGATAATTTTGAGTATATTCGTTACGCAAATATTATCAATTGTTTTCACACATTCCTTATAGGATTTGTTTAAAACCTTGTTTACCACATAAGAATCATCTGTGTGCTCTGCACGCTTGCTGATCTTATAACGAAGCTCGGATATTCCGCGAAATCCGCATTTCTGAATGGTTCGCGAAACGGTTGCCGGAGAGGTAAACGTTTTCTCAGCAATCGTCGTGATTGACATGAGTGGAATGCTGCTCTCGTTTTCATTCAGATAATTGATTACCTGCTGTTCTGAATCCGAAAGACTATCGTATACTTCTTTGCTTATTTGTATAATCATTCATATCCCTTTCTTTCTTTTTTACCATTATAACAACTACGTTTCAGCCTTTCCAGTTAATTTTAGATAAAACAATGCTGTATCAGCACTGAAAATCTTTACAGACAGCGCAGCCCCTTTATTTATCATGTATTTTATAAACTTGAAAATCAGATTTTCAGAAGCATAGAAAAATCAGTAAAGCTTTCCAATCCAAATCCATTGCCTTGTGGCTGAAGAGAGGATAAAATCGGAATCGTAAACGTGATGTAAACGTTTTCGTTTCTGGCTGTATGTGTCAGAAAAAGAAAGGCAGGTGAATCTACGGTACTGACGGGGGCACATGGGTATCGGATGAGAACGACATCCGTCGATTACGATTATACATTCATTTTGAAAAAGGGAGGCATTACAAATGCTAATTAAAGCGATTTTAGTAGCACTGCTGGCAACCGGCAGTCAGTGGTGGTTTTCACACCTTATCACAAGAACCTGGCTATATCCGATCTGGTCCGGGTTCCTTACCGGGGTAATCATGGGAGAGCCTGTTTTGGGTATGCAGGCAGCTGCATATATTCAGTTGACCTATCTTGGATGGATCACGGCCGGCGGCTCCATGCCGGGAAATCTGATGGTCGCAGGTATTTACGGTACGGCCCTGACCGTTCTGTCCGGTGCGGATCCAAAGCTGGCTGTCAGCTTTGCAGTAACATTATCTCTGCTCGGAATCCTGATCAATCAGGCGTATATGACCTTAAATTCCGTCTGGGTGCATCGTGCAGATAAATATCTGGAGGAGGGAAATCTGAAGGGTGTGCGTCTGATGAACTATGTTCCTTCTGGTATTCTGTCCTTTATATTGTATGGTATTCCGGTGATGCTGATGATTCTGTATGGAGCACAATGGGCACAGGATACTCTAGCTATGATTCCGCAATGGCTTGTTGATGCATTGAATCTTGTCGGTGCAATCATGCCGGCTCTTGGTATTGCGATGCTGTTAAACTACCTTGGAAAGAAAAAGCTGATTGCATTCTTCTTCTTTGGCTTCTTTGCAACGGTTTATCTGAAGCTGGATACGATGTCACTGTTTATTTTCTCTGCCGTAATCGCAGCTGTCATGTACTTCTTTAGCAGAGATCGTGAAGAAGGAGGAGCATAATCATGAGCAATGCAGTTATGAATAAAAAGGAACTGAGCAAAAAGGATCTTGTCAAGGCATGGGCACTGGTTTACTCCAGCGAAACCTGCTACAACTATGAACGTCTGCAGGCACTCGGCAACACGAACATGATGATGAGTGTTGTCAAAAAGCTGTATGACACCAAGGAAGAACAGGTAGAAGCATTGAAAACCTATATGGAGTTCTTTAATACAGAGCCTTCCTGGATTGGTACGGTGATTCACGGTATCACCGTTTCCATGGAGGAACAGAAAGCAAACGGTGCGGATATCAGCGGAGAGGATATCAATGCGCTTCGTACCGGTCTGATGGGTCCGATGGCCGGTATTGGGGACACGGTATCACAGGCAGTTGTTTATCCGATTCTTGCCGGTATCTGCTGTAGTCTGGCACTGGATGGTAATTTTGCAGGTCCAATTTTATTTGAAGTCGTATATAAGGTTTTGATGATTGGCTGCGGCTATACCTGCTTTATGCTAGGCTACAAACAGGGAAAACAGGCAATCTTCAAGCTGCTGCAAAGCGGTACGCTGAATAAAATCACAGAAGCATTTTCCATCATCGGTCTGACTGTTGTCGGGAATATGGCATATTCCAGAATCAATGTGATCTGTCCTGCCAAGTTCAGGGTGGGAGAGGTTAAAATTGTTGTTCAGGATATTTTCAATCAGCTATTGCCAGGAGCAATTCCACTGATTATCGCATTGTTTGTATGGTGGATGGTAAAGAAGAAAATGAATCCAACCCTTATCATTGCTGTAATCTTTGTAATCGGAATTGCGGCATCCCTGCTGGGATTGCTGAGTGTAGCGGCTTAAAAAGCCGGATCGTGCAATACACAGGATAACAGTTTCCTGCTGTATTGCACACGTATGTGTAGAAAGGAAAACGTTTATGGATATAAAAATATCACCGTCCATCATGTGCTGTAAAATTGAGGAATACAAGCCGTATCTGGAGCTGTTTGAAAAGGTACAGCTGGATTCCGTTCATTTCGATATCATGGATGGAGCCTATGTAAAAAATGTCATGCTGGGAACACCGATTTATAAAGATATCAAGCGGTTGAGTAAGCTTCCCGTGGATGTACATATCATGTCATATCGTCCGGAGGAGTATATGGAATATTATGATATTCAGCCGGGAGACCGTATCAGCTTCCATCCCGAAACAACTGCACAGCCGTATAAGCTGCTGCAGACAATTCGAGACAAGGGCTGTAGGGCAGGGCTTGTATTGAATCCGGGAACGCCGGTATCCTATTTGGAGGAATGTATTGATCTGCTCGATTATGTCACTCTTATGACGGTGAATCCGGGCTTTGCAGGACAAAAGATGGTACCGGACGCACCGCAGAAAATACGACGTGTGCGGCAGCTTCTGGATGCATATGAAAAAGGAATCGACATCGTTGTAGATGGAAACACAACAATAGAAAACAGTAAGCTTATGAGGGATGCAGGAGCCAATGCATTTGTCGTGGGAACATCCAGTATTATCCGTAGTCTGGATACCTTTGAACAGCTGTACAATTCGTATGCGCAGGCGCTGGATAATTAAAGTGAGGGAAAATCATGGTTGGAATAGTTATCGCAAGCCACGGTGTATTTTGTGAAGGCTTGAAAAGCAGTACGGAAATGATTGGTGGGACCATTGCACAATGTGCTGCAGTTGCTCTGCAGCCCGGCGAGGATCCGGATGCTTATGGAGAACGTCTGTGCAAAGCGGTTGATGAGCTGGATGATGGACATGGTGTGCTCATGCTGATTGACCTTCGCGGTGGAACACCATTCAATCGTTCTATCATGCTGACCAGAGAAAAGCATATTATGCTTACTGTCGGTGCCAATCTTCCTATGCTGCTGAGTGTAGCTCTGGGCAGACATGAGGATTCCACATTAGAGGAGCTCGCCGCTCTGGCAGAAAAGGAAGCTAAGGAAAGTATCGGTACCATCTGTTTTAACAGACAATAAAAAAAGGAGCTGTATTATGGAAAATTTACTACTGGTTCGCATTGACGACCGATTGATTCACGGACAGGTTATGACCGCATGGATGAAAACATTACCGGCAAAGCAGATTATCGTAGTGGATGACAAGGTTGCCAAGGATGATTTTATGCTGTTTGTACTGCAGAATGCAGCCCCGAGCGGAATCAAGGTGATTGCGCTCACGGAAGAGGAAGCATTGCATAAGCTGCAGAGCGGACTGGATACACCAAGCTTTGTATTGGCAAAATCACCGCTCAGTCTGAAAAAGCTGGTAGATGGCGGCATTGAAATCAAGGCGGTTAATATTGGCGGCATGGGGATGAAGGCAGGAAGAACGACGGTATATAAAAACGTATCCGCAACGGATGAGGAACGTCAGTGTATCAAGGAATTTCTGGATCGGGGTATTGATGTGGCGATTCAGATTATTCCGAGTGAAAAACGTTTTGAGCTGAATAACATTCTTGCGAAGTAATAGGGAAGATAGAAAAGGAAAGAGGAATATCAAATGAAAGTAATGAGATTGCATGCAATCAATGATTTCCGGTTGGAGGAAATAGAAACACCAGTTCCAAAAGGAGATGAAATTCTTGTAAGGATTGGCGCGTGCGGAATCTGCGGGTCAGATATACCGAGAGTATATCAGCTGGGTACCAGAGTATATCCGGTTGTAATCGGGCATGAATTCAGCGGAACCGTCTGCGCCGTAGGGAATCCGAAGGATGAAGCGCTAATTGGAAAAAAGGCTGCTATATTTCCATTGATTCCATGCCGGGAATGCGAGCCTTGCGAAATCGGGCAGTTCTGCCAGTGTGAGAATTATGATTATCTCGGATCCCGCAGCAATGGCGGTTTTGCTGAATATTGTCTGCTGCCGTCCCGCTGGCATTTGGTACTGGCAAAACATGCGGATATCGATCTGGAGGCATTGAGTATGTGTGAGCCGGCCTGTGTAGCCCAGCATGCCCTGCGCAGAGGAAATGTCACTGCCGGACAAACGATAGCGATTCTAGGAGCCGGACCCATTGGCATTATGACGGCCCGCTGGGCAGCATTGTTTGGCGCTTCGCAAATCATCCTGACAGATATTGATGAAGCCAAGCAGAAATTTGCACAGGAACGCGGCTTTACGGTTATCAATTCCAGAAAGGAAAATCTGAAGGAACGTATTGATGCCATAACAAAGGGGCGCGGCGTTGACGTTGTGATTGAAGGAACCGGATGCTCTGCCGGAATCAATGATGCCATACAAATCGTAAGAGTTGGCGGGACAATCGTATGGCTGGGAAATCCCCATGCGGATACAACAATACAGCTGAATGTACACTCCCTGCTTCTGCGTAAGGAGCTGGAAATGCATGGTGTATGGAATTCCTTCTATGCGCAGACACCAATCAATGAATGGGAATATACTGTGCGAATGATTGAAGAAGGAAAGCTGGAGGTTTCCGATTTGATTACGCATCGAGCCGGACTGAAGGATCTCAAGCAGCTGTTTGATGATATACACGATCATAGCATCACGATTTGCAAGGCGATGTACAGTGCTGCACTGGATGTATGATGCAGGCACAAAAAATGATTGATTTTGTACAGTTCATACAGGAGCATGAAGAAGAAATATTCGGGAAGAAACGAAGAATAACCGGACAGAGCTATTGCAGCACATATCGTAAGCAAATCGCGGCACTGGATATGAAATTAAATGAATTTATCAGCAGGGACGATGCCAGAGCCATAGACCTTACCTTCCTGCTTGGGCTTTTCGCCTTTTCCATATCTCAGTTCTCTGTTCAGATCAAAACCGATGTTAGTCGTTATGAAGCAGCTTTTTATGCACTGTTTGAGGAAAGGGAAGCGCCATGAATTATATAGAAGCACGAGATACGGTTCTGCAGGAGCTGCAGACGGTATTTACAAATGTTAAGGAAGCCGAGGTTGTGGCTTTGGCAGAAGCAATCTGTGATGCTGAAACCGTTTTTGTTGTTGGAGTCGGACGTGTATTACTAATGCTGCAGGCATTTGTCAAACGGTTAAATCATCTCGGCATAGAAGCGACCTATGTCGGTGCTATTGATGAACCTGCGATTACAGAGCATGACCTTCTGCTTGTAGGCAGCGGCTCCGGAGAAAGTGCCGTGCCACTTGCTATTGTAAATATTGCACGTCGGTATCATGCGAAAATTGCACATATCGGAAGCAATGCATCCAGCTCTATGTCACCGTATGAAAATATCTTCGTCCGTATTCCATGCAGTACAAAGCTGCAGCTGGAGGATGAAATTTCATCTAGACAGGTCATGAGCAGCCTCTTTGAACAAAGTCTGCTTTTACTTGCGGATATGGTTGCATTGCTTATTGTTGATAGAAAGCAGATTTCAGATTTGCATGCGTTATGGAAAAAGCATGCGAATCTTGAGTAGAAAGGAAACATATGGAAGGAAAAATGAAAGCAGCAGTACTGCACGGAATCAATAATCTGGTTATAGAAGAAGTAGATATACCAAAGCTTGATGAGCATGATGTTTTGGTTAAAGTTTCAGCCTGTGGTGTCTGCGGATCCGATCTGCCTAGAATTCTTACACAGGGTACCTACCATTTTCCAACGATTCCTGGGCATGAATTCGGAGGAGAGGTAGTTGCGGTAGGCAGTGGTGCAAAGCGAAGCTTACTGCATAAAAATGTAGCGGTGATTCCGTTAATTCCCTGCAGAACGTGTAAATCATGTGAGGTTGGTGATTTTGCCCAGTGTGAGCATTATGATTTTCTTGGTTCACGCAGTGATGGAGGCTTTGCAGAGTATGTAAAGGTACCTGAAGAAAATCTGGTTATTATGCCGGAGCAGGTAAAACCGGAAACAGCTGCATTTCTGGAACCAATCAGTGTAGCATTGCATGTGGTATCAAATACAGGTGTAAATTTTGGCGACGATGTTGTTGTATTCGGTCTTGGAGCAATTGGAATTTTTGTTGCACAATGGGCAAAGGCATTTGGTGCAGCCCATGTGTTCGCTGTTGATCTGGATCCGAAAAAGGTGGATATAGCCAGACAGCTTGGCTTAACGGATGCCATCTGTGGTTCCGTTGATGAAGTGCGAGACATTGTAGAAAAGGTCACCAATGGCACGGGCTGTGATGTAGTGTTTGAAGCAAGCGGCGCTCCTGCTGTCTTCAATCAGGCAATGCAGCTGTTGAAGCAGAATGGACGTTTTGGTCCTGTTGGAAGACCGGTAAAGGATTTAACCGTCTTTGTGAAGACATATGAAACGATTCTGCGCAAGCAGCTGACAATTAAAGGAACATGGAGTTTTGAATTCAAGCGGTTTCCACATAATGCCTGGGATATTTCTCTGGAGGCATTGCAGAAAGGAATTATACAGACAGACGCTATAATTTCTCACCGTTTCCCGCTAGCAAAGACGAAGGAAGCAGTTGATTTGATGGCAGAGAAGAAGGAGTTCTTTTATAAGATACTGATAGTGCCGAATGAAGGAACCTTGAACATAAAGCATATTCACGATAAAGATGCCAGCTGATATGTGTAATTCAGCTGGTTTTTCATATTGCGAGGGTAGGAAAGATTTAAAGATTATACTGTATATTTATAGGTGCCTGTGATACACTGATGATACAAAAAAGGAGGGGCTGTTCCATGAAAAAATATTTAA
>ERZ781275.358-NODE-358-length-55390-cov-3.895401_pt1 | contig 55390 bp, 54 predicted proteins | sample MGYA00375853_ERZ781275 | MGnify/ENA primary metagenome ERZ781275 (study PRJEB29790, sample SAMN03653691) | human gut metagenome | host: Homo sapiens | place: USA: Dallas, Texas | collected 2012-07-23 | study: EMG produced TPA metagenomics assembly of the Gut...
GGTCTGCTCGTCCAGGATAAAATAGGAGTTGTAAGAGACGCCGCGGGTGATGGGAAAGAGGTTCTCGAACAGGGCCAGCCGGCGGTCGCTTCCGCCCACCCACCAGACCTGCTCTGTCAGCTTGCGGGTACAATACATATGGCATTCTCCTTTGAAACGGGGCCTGGCGCCAGTGCGGGAAAGCCCGGCGGGACCAGGCGAAATCTGTCTTTTCCAATCCATTATCATAGCAGACCTGCGATACTCCGTCAAGGGTACAGACGGAGAGGAATGGCCGGAGGCAAGCACTAAGATTAGTTTGCAGGCACCGAAAGGTGCCAGCAAGCTAATCTTTTTTCTTTTATATCAAGGAGGATGCACCATGAAAGTCACCAGTAAGCAGGAGGCCTGGAACAAAGTCAATGAGATTTTCCCCACTGATTACGCCAAGGACGAGCACAGCAGCAACCGGGCCGGTTATCCCGTCTATCGGAGCACCGCCGAGGGCCACCACTGTGATTACATCTGTGACCTGGGTGACCGGCTGGAGGTAAACCTGGACAGCAACCACCTTGAAACGGTCAACATCTGGATTGAGCACCCCGCCCAGGAGCCCACCCAAGAGCTCAGTGATGAGCGCAAGAAACTTGCCAAGCGGCTCCAGAGGGTCACCTTTTGGTTTACCGGGGAGTATGTCAAGGAGCTGGCCAACAAGGAAAAAGAGGATGCCGCCGTCAAAGCCATGCAGGCCGAGCCCGATGATGGACAGATAAAGTGCATGGTGCTCACCGCTGAAAACAATGCCAAAGTGATGCTGGAGTGCATCAAAGAGCTTGTCCAGGCGGTGGACATCCTCACGGACCGTGAGGAGGATGTAGATGACTGGATGCTGGCGGGCATCACCGCCATGCTGGACAAGTGCAATGAGCAAAAGGTCATCCCCTTTGACCTCCCTACCTCCATCTGTGGCCTCCTGGGTGCTGAATGGCGCAAATAAGTCAACGGGCTCCGCTCAGGCGGAGCCCACCAGACAACCTGACCCCATAGGAAAGGAAGTGAAAACATGGCGAGCTACGCTTTCGCAACGCTCCAGGCCCGGCAGGCGCTCCAGGAGCTTTGGGAGCAAGGCAAAACGGTCAAAGACATGGCGGTGGCCCTTGATGTGCCGCTGTCCACGCTCTACACGGAACTGCGCCGGGGCCGTTCTGGGGTCCGCCTCCCGGACCAGCGATTGCAGTATGATGCTCCCCTTGCCCAGCTCAGGATGCAGCAGGAACTTGAGCGGAGGGGAAAGCAGAGCCGCTGAGGTACATACCCGCACCACCGCTTTTCACAACATTCAAAGGAGGCACACCATGAAACCCATTATTTTGAGGACCCGGACCAGCACCGATGAGTGCATCGGCACCGTCCGGCTCACCCCGGAGGCGGAGAAAGTAGTCCGGCGGCTCCGTTTCAAGACCGGCCTGCCCATCCGTCAAATTGTGTCTGAAATCATCGTCCAGGCGGAAAACCTCATTGACATCTCCGGGGACGATGATGAGGACGAAACCGACCAGTGAGGAGGGCCAGCATGTACGAGTACAAGTATAGCATCGGCGTGCGGCACAAGTCCACCGGCGAAAGGCTCAAACTTGAGGTTTGGGCTGAGGATGTGGACGCCGCCACCCGCAAGCTGACCGGCACCCTCATTGGCCCGGAATGTGAGTACATCTGGACCGGCTCCGGCCCCATCTACGAAAACAACCAGCTCATCCGCCGTGAAAAGAAAGACTGAGGAGGACATCACCAATGAAAACCGCTGTTCAGAACATCGCCCCCGGCAAGGTCATTGATTACCACGGGGAGCCCTGCCTGGTGCTGGAGCACCGCAAGGACGGCACCCTGCTGCTCCACCTGGAGCAGATGACCCACGCCTTTGGCAGCACCAACAACTTTGCCGCCAGCTCCCTGCGGGCCCACCTCAATGGCCCCTACCTGCGGAGCCTCACGGACGGCAACCCCGATGAGGTCATCACCCGCACCGTGGACCTCACCGCCCTCAACGGCTCCACGGAGTACGGCACCTGTGACTGCAAGGTGGCCCCACTGACCCTGGACGAACTCCGCAAGTACCATGACATCCTGCCCCTGCCGGAGCGCTTTGAGTGGTCCGTGACGCCCTGGAGCACCCCCAAGGTCAATGAGGATGACACATGGGTCATGGGGCTGTTCTCCAATGGCGATATCTACTACAGCGGCTGCGCCGGCACCGGCTGCAGCTCCGGCTCAGGCCGCTAAGCCTGCCGCGGCACCGGCTGCGAAAGCGGAAGGTAAAACCGAATTCGCTGAAAACGACGCTTACGTCCACGCCACTCCGCTGATTCGCCGTCTGGCGCGCGAGTTCGGCGTTAACCTGGCGAAAGTGAAAGGCACCGGCCGTAAAGGTCGTATCCTGCGCGAAGACGTTCAGGCTTACGTGAAAGACGCTGTTAAGCGTGCTGAATCCGCACCGGCGGCTGCCGCTGGCGGCGGTATCCCGGGCATGCTGCCATGGCCGAAGGTTGACTTCAGCAAGTTCGGCGAAATTGAAGAAGTGGAGCTGGGCCGTATCCAGAAAATTTCTGGTGCCAACCTGAGCCGTAACTGGGTCATGATCCCGCACGTTACCCACTTCGACAAAACCGATATCACCGATCTGGAAGCGTTCCGTAAGCAGCAGAACGCCGAAGCTGAGAAGCGTAAACTGGACGTGAAATTCACCCCGGTTGTCTTCATCATGAAAGCCGTGGCCGCTGCGCTTGAGCAGATGCCGCGCTTCAACAGCTCGCTCTCCGAAGATGGTCAGCGTCTGACGCTGAAGAAATACATCAACATCGGTGTGGCGGTGGATACCCCGAACGGTCTGGTGGTTCCGGTCTTTAAAGACGTGAACAAGAAGAGCATCACCGAGCTGTCTCGTGAACTGACCACCATCTCGAAGAAAGCGCGCGATGGCAAACTGACGGCGGGCGAAATGCAGGGCGGTTGCTTCACCATCTCCAGCATCGGCGGCCTGGGTACCACCCACTTCGCGCCGATTGTTAATGCGCCGGAAGTGGCCATCCTCGGCGTGTCTAAGTCCGCGATGGAGCCGGTATGGAATGGTAAAGAGTTCGTGCCGCGTCTGATGCTGCCGATCTCTCTGTCCTTCGACCACCGCGTCATCGACGGTGCTGATGGTGCCCGCTTCATTACCATCATCAACAACACCCTGAGCGACATTCGCCGCCTGGTGATGTAATTGAAAAAGCCGGCCTGACGGCCGGCTTTTTTCTGATAACCTCAGGCTGTTTGGGATTATCAGCAACAAAGGACAAAATCGTTTGCCGTTTGTTGTTTAAAAATTGTTAACAATTTTGTAAAATACACGCGGATAGAACGTCCCGGTGGACTTGGGCGTAAAAATAATAGCGTCAGACCCGCCGGATATAAATTACAGAGGTCATGATGAGTACTGAAATCAAAACTCAGGTCGTGGTACTTGGGGCAGGTCCTGCAGGCTACTCTGCAGCCTTCCGTTGCGCTGATTTAGGTCTGGAAACCGTCATCGTAGAACGTTACAGCACCCTCGGTGGGGTGTGCCTGAACGTGGGTTGTATCCCTTCTAAAGCGCTGCTGCACGTGGCAAAAGTTATCGAAGAAGCGAAAGCGCTGGCCGAACACGGCATCGTTTTCGGCGAACCGAAAACTGACATTGACAAGATCCGCACCTGGAAAGAAAAAGTCATCACTCAGCTGACCGGTGGTCTGGCTGGCATGGCCAAAGGGCGTAAAGTGAAGGTGGTTAACGGTCTGGGTAAATTCACCGGCGCTAACACCCTGGAAGTGGAAGGCGAAAACGGCAAAACCGTGATCAACTTCGACAACGCCATCATCGCGGCGGGCTCCCGTCCGATTCAACTGCCATTTATTCCGCATGAAGATCCGCGCGTATGGGACTCCACCGACGCCCTGGAGCTGAAATCTGTGCCGAAACGCATGCTGGTCATGGGCGGCGGTATCATCGGTCTGGAAATGGGTACCGTATACCATGCGCTGGGTTCAGAGATCGACGTGGTTGAAATGTTCGACCAGGTCATCCCGGCTGCCGATAAAGATGTGGTGAAAGTCTTCACCAAACGCATCAGCAAGAAATTCAACCTGATGCTGGAAACCAAAGTGACTGCCGTTGAAGCAAAAGAAGACGGTATTTATGTTTCCATGGAAGGCAAAAAAGCGCCGGCGGAAGCACAGCGTTACGACGCCGTGCTGGTGGCTATCGGCCGCGTACCGAACGGTAAAAACCTCGACGCAGGCAAAGCGGGCGTGGAAGTTGACGATCGTGGCTTCATCCGCGTTGACAAACAAATGCGCACCAACGTGCCGCACATCTTTGCTATCGGCGATATCGTCGGTCAGCCGATGCTGGCGCACAAAGGCGTCCACGAAGGTCACGTTGCCGCAGAAGTTATCTCCGGCCTGAAGCACTACTTCGATCCGAAAGTGATCCCATCTATCGCCTACACCGAGCCAGAAGTGGCATGGGTCGGTCTGACCGAGAAAGAAGCGAAAGAGAAAGGCATCAGCTACGAAACCGCCACCTTCCCGTGGGCTGCTTCCGGCCGTGCTATCGCTTCCGACTGCGCAGACGGCATGACCAAACTGATCTTCGACAAAGAGACCCACCGTGTTATCGGTGGCGCGATTGTTGGCACCAACGGCGGCGAGCTGCTGGGTGAGATCGGCCTGGCTATCGAGATGGGCTGTGACGCTGAAGACATCGCGCTGACTATCCACGCTCACCCGACTCTGCACGAGTCTGTTGGCCTGGCGGCAGAAGTATTCGAAGGCAGCATCACCGACCTGCCGAACGCCAAAGCGAAGAAAAAGTAACTTTTTCTTTCAGGCAAAAAGCATAAGCGGCTCCCGGAGCCGCTTTTTTTATGCCTGATGTTTAGAACTATGTCGCTATTCATAAACCGCTACACCTCATACATACTTTGTAAATAGTCACTCTGTAAACTTATAGGTAGTTAACGATATCAATGAGGTGTGTGATGAAACGCTTTTTAACCACAGCGCTGGTCGCAGCAGCGTGCTTATCCGGTGTCGCCTGCGCGGCTGACGCCACGATTCCGTGGGCGGATAACAGCGGTGGTACGGAAACGACCCATATTGCGGCGATGGGCCAGGATCTGAATGCTCAGCATCAGCAAGTGACCAAGACCAGTGAAGGAGTATGGGCGGCGAATTCCGGCAGCATCAGCGCTGACGAATCGGCATTGTCCAGTACGAAACCAGCCTTTGCCGGCGATCCGTCGCTGATGCCCCACCAGGGCTAAGTGAATGAAAACGCCCGGTTGCGTATACGTAACCGGGCGTTTTTTTATGGATTGACCACCTGCCAGCCGGCGTCAGCGTCGGGGGCAAAGCGCGTTATCGCCTGGGCCTTTGCCGCGCTCTCTTCACCGAGATTGGCCTGATAAACCGTATCGTGCTGATCGATCATAAAGCTCATCACGCCGGTTTCCCCCCACGCCACAGGCCACGCCAGCAAGGCGACGCTCTGCTCATCTCTACCGGTGATAATGCGGAAGCGGTAGCCATGGTAGCCGCTGCCGGGAACCGTCGGGCTAAAGGCTGGCCCAAGCGGACTTGGCGCTTCGCCCGGCGAGGTGGGCCAGTACAGACCATCTTTTTTGCCTTCGCTACTGATGATTTTCTGCGCCCAGCGGTGGTTCAGTTGATAGTAATCCTGCTGGGCGTCAACGTAGGCATGCATGGCGGCTATCGCCGACAGTTCATTACGGCCGATAGCGCGGGTGAGGATCTCTTCTTCGCCAGCGGCCATATCAAAGCGCCAGCCCTGGGATGCTTTGACGATGGGGACTGGCAGCCGCCATGCTTCGCTACCGACGTCGAGCCAGGCTTTTTCACCCTGCTGCACAATCACATGTTTCACCTGCCAGTCGCGCTGGAAGCGGTCGACGGCAGTGGGGTCGATCCCGTCGGGGGGTAAAAAATGCTGCCAGTTATCGCCAAGCACTTCACTCAGCGCCGCATCATTTTGCTGGCCGATCGCCTCGGCCAGCGCGTTTGCGGCCTGCTCGGGGGTGGCATACTGCTGCTGGGCGAAGGCGGCAAGCGGCGACAGCATTAACGTGAACAGGGCAATTGATAATGGGTTTCTCATTCTGCTCATCCTCAGCGGCGGCGTAGTTCATGGTGTTCAGAAAGACGCTCTCTGGCGCCGTCGCGCTGCTCGCGGTTTACGCTGGAAAACTGACGACTCTGCCGTCCCCGTTCTTGCTGCGCTTGCCAGGAGGGGGCGCGGCTCTCGTTGCCGCTAAGGGCGCTGGCGCGCAGATGACTGACCGTCTGCTGACGCTGGGCTGGCGTGGCGGACTGGAGCTGCTGCCGGCGCTGTTGCTGCTGCGGTGTAGTATTCTGCTCGCGGCTCTTAATGGTTTCCCTACGCTGCTGTTGCTGCGGCGTCGGGTTTTTCAACTGCGCTTTCGCCGCGTCTCGACGCTGCTGGGTCGATGTCGGCTCGCTGTCGTAACCGCGGTAGTTGCTGCGCTGGGTGGCTTGTTTCAACTGCGCCGAGGCCGCCTGACGCTGGGCATCGCGCGAGGCGGTGTTTGCCGCCAGGTTGCCCGCCGTGGCGGTCGGCGCGCTGCGCTGCTGAAGCTGGGTCATCGCCGCCTGGCGCTGCGCCTCACGATCGACCGGCGCATGCTGGGTCGCGCTCAGTCCGCCGGATACGTTGGTCTGATGAAAGCGCTGGGCGACGGTATTATCGGGGTATGGCACGTGACCGCGATAGGCGGGATTGTGCTGCCAGTTTACGTGGTCGCCCGGCAGGTTTTGTCCGGTAATGCGGTTAAAATTATTCACATTGATATTGATGTTATCGCCATTATGCGAGTAATCCCCGCGGTGGTAGTCGTCATCGTGATGGTGGTAGTCATCATCATCATCCCAGTCGATGCTGCTGAACAGCGCCCAGGTGGTCGCCACGCCCAGGCTGTAACCGAAGCCTTTGACGAAGCTATCGGTAAACTGCTCCCCGGGAGGGGGCGGCAGATAGACCGGAGGATAGGCGCTGTTCGGCCAGGTACCATAGACGGTGGAGGGGTTGTAGTTGGGAACATAGACCACCTGCGGATCGGTCGGTTCTATTTTTATGACCTGCGTCGGTGCGGGCGCCGTCGCGCTGGTCGTTGACGTTGTTACCGTGCTGCTTTTCGAGGTGGAGGCCGGCGCAGGCGCCGCTGCGGCGACAATCACTTTTTGCTGCGGCGTAGATTTCAGCGTCCCTGTCTGCTGGGCGATGGCACGCAGACGCTGCACCGAGTCCATCACATCATGCGGCTGGGCCAAAAACGCATTACCGAGATTTTCCACCCAGGGCGGATTCTCGCCCATCATCGCCAGCAGGGCCGGGAAAGCGACAAGCGATTTAACGCTGGGATCCCACGGCTGGCTGGCAACAGCCTGAACGGCGGCATCCCCTTTCATGGAGGGGTTATCCTGGGACCACTGCACGGCCTGCATGACGTTGTCCGGGTAGGTGGAGGCCATCAGCACCTGCGACAGCAGACTGTCCGGATAGAGCGCGATGGGGGCAACCCACTGGTCAATCTGCGCCTGGGTGTAGGTGGTGGCTACCGGCTGCGCGGCGACTGGCTGTGTGGCTGGAGTGGGTGCCGGCGCAGCCTGCGCCGTCGGCTCAGTGACCGTCTCTGGAGTACGGCTTTGCACATAGAGTGTTCCCGCCGCCGCGAGTAAACCAGCGCTACAGAGCAGGGCGATAATATGGGGTTTGAATGGCAGTGACATAGAAGCTCCTGACCCAAAAAGTAACCCATCTCGCTAAAGTATCGGCGAAAACGGCGCGTTTGCTGAGTATAAGTAAGCGGTATGGCTTTTTATTGATGATTGTTGGGATCGGCCCATGGCGTTGTACGTGGAAAGGAATTTTTGTCGCGGGATTTGAACAGAAAGCCTGCAATATCCTGCCCTTAACGATTCAGCTAAATTTTAATGTTGCTTTTTTGTAAACAGATTAACACCTTTCAAAAATCCTGCTATGCTGCCGACGCGGTATCGGGCATTTACCCTACAAACTGCTGTCTCACAGGAGCGTGAAGAAAATCGCCCAGCCACTAAATCCTTCAAGATGCGTCAAGGCGGCAAACAGCCAATACCGAAGCAGATTGATTGAAGACGTGTAGGCCGCATTATGACAATGAGAAGCGAGGAGAACCGTCGTGCTAGAAGAATACCGTAAGCACGTAGCTGAGCGTGCCGCCATGGGGATTGTTGCCAAACCCTTAGATGCAACCCAAATGGCCGCGCTGGTAGAACTGCTGAAAAACCCGCCTGCGGGCGAAGAAGAATTCCTGTTAGACCTGCTGATTAATCGTGTACCGCCGGGCGTTGACGAAGCCGCCTATGTTAAAGCTGGATTCCTTGCCGCGATCGCCAAAGGCGAAGCGTCCTCCCCCCTGGTTACCCCTGAAAAAGCCGTTGAACTGCTGGGCACCATGCAGGGCGGTTACAATATCCACCCGCTGATCGATGCCCTGGACGACGCGAAACTGGCGCCGATCGCCGCGAAAGCGCTGTCCCATACCCTGCTGATGTTCGATAACTTCTACGACGTGGAAGAGAAAGCGAAAGCAGGTAACGAGCACGCAAAACAGGTCATGCAATCCTGGGCCGACGCTGAGTGGTTCCTGAACCGCCCGCAGCTGGCAGAAAAAATCACCGTTACCGTTTTCAAGGTGACTGGCGAAACGAACACCGACGACCTGTCTCCGGCGCCGGATGCCTGGTCGCGTCCGGATATCCCGCTGCACGCCCTGGCGATGCTGAAAAACGCCCGCGAAGGCATTGAACCGGATCAGCCGGGCGTGGTTGGCCCGATCAAACAGATCGAAGCCCTGCAGCAGAAAGGCTACCCGCTGGCCTACGTTGGCGACGTGGTCGGGACCGGCTCTTCACGTAAATCGGCCACCAACTCGGTGCTGTGGTTTATGGGCGACGATATCCCGAACGTGCCGAACAAGCGTGGCGGCGGCCTGTGCCTTGGCGGCAAAATCGCGCCAATCTTCTTCAACACCATGGAAGATGCAGGCGCGCTGCCTATCGAAGTGGATGTGTCAAACCTGAACATGGGCGACGTGATTGACGTTTACCCGTTCAAAGGCGAAGTGCGTAACCACGAAACCAACGAACTGCTGGCCAGCTTCGAGCTGAAAACCGATGTGCTGATCGACGAAGTGCGCGCCGGCGGCCGTATCCCGCTGATCATTGGTCGCGGTTTGACTACCAAAGCGCGCGAAGCGCTGGGTCTGCCGCACAGCGATGTCTTCCGTCAGGCGAAAGACGTGGCGGAAAGCACCCGCGGCTTCTCTCTGGCGCAGAAAATGGTTGGCCGCGCCTGCGGCGTTGCCGGTATCCGTCCGGGCGCCTACTGCGAGCCGAAAATGACCTCCGTCGGTTCTCAGGACACCACCGGTCCAATGACCCGTGATGAACTGAAAGACCTGGCGTGCCTGGGCTTCTCCGCTGACCTGGTGATGCAGTCCTTCTGCCACACCGCAGCCTATCCGAAGCCGGTTGACGTCACCACGCACCATACTCTGCCGGACTTCATTATGAACCGCGGCGGCGTCTCGCTGCGTCCGGGCGATGGCGTTATCCACTCCTGGCTGAACCGCATGCTGCTGCCGGATACCGTGGGTACCGGCGGCGACTCCCATACCCGTTTCCCCATCGGGATCTCCTTCCCGGCGGGCTCTGGTCTGGTGGCCTTCGCCGCCGCGACCGGCGTGATGCCGCTGGATATGCCGGAATCGGTGCTGGTGCGTTTCAAAGGTAAAATGCAGCCGGGGATCACGCTGCGCGACCTGGTTCACGCTATCCCGCTGTACGCCATCAAGCAGGGCCTGCTGACCGTTGAGAAGAAAGGTAAGAAAAACATCTTCTCTGGCCGCATCCTTGAGATTGAAGGCCTGCCGGATCTGAAAGTGGAGCAGGCATTCGAGCTGACCGATGCCTCTGCTGAACGTTCTGCTGCAGGTTGCACCATCAAGCTGAACAAAGAGCCGATCGTTGAGTATCTGAACTCCAACATCGTCCTGCTGAAGTGGATGATTGCCGAAGGCTACGGCGATCGCCGCACTCTGGAGCGTCGTATTCAGGGAATGGAAAAATGGCTGGCGGATCCGCAGCTGCTGGAAGCCGATGCTGACGCGGAATACGCGGCAGTGATCGACATCGATTTGGCGGATATCAAAGAGCCGATCCTGTGCGCGCCGAACGATCCGGACGATGCCCGCCTGCTGTCTGATGTGCAGGGCGAGAAGATCGACGAAGTGTTCATCGGCTCCTGCATGACCAACATCGGCCACTTCCGTGCCGCCGGTAAGTTGCTGGACAGCCACAAAGGCCAGCTGCCGACTCGTCTGTGGGTGGCGCCGCCAACCCGTATGGACGCCGCGCAGCTGACCGAAGAAGGTTACTACAGCGTATTTGGTAAGAGCGGGGCGCGTATCGAAATCCCTGGCTGTTCCCTGTGTATGGGTAACCAGGCGCGCGTGGCCGACGGCGCGACGGTGGTTTCCACCTCTACCCGTAACTTCCCGAACCGTTTAGGTACCGGCGCTAACGTCTATCTGGCCTCTGCCGAGCTGGCGGCGGTAGCATCTCTGCTCGGTAAACTGCCGACGCCGGAAGAGTACCAGACCTTCGTGGCTCAGGTGGATAAGACAGCGGAAGATACCTATCGCTATCTGAACTTCAACCAGCTGGATCAGTACACTGAAAAAGCTGACGGCGTGATCTTCCAGACCGCGGTGTAAAACCATTCGGTCAGCCCAGCTGACCGTTTGGCTACAAACTCCTCAATGCCCGGTGAACATTGCATCACCGGGCATTTTTATTTCCAAACCTCCTGCCTGTTACGCTTTTTTTCTTTCGGTCTGCTGCGATAATTACTCCATGGGTACAGTGCAGCGGTGACGCATTGCCCTTGCAGAGGAAAAGACGATGGACTACGAATTTCTGCGCGATATTACCGGAGTGGTAAAGGTGCGAATGTCGATGGATCACGAGGCGATTGGCCACTGGTTCAACGAGGAGGTGAAAGACAATCTTGCTCTGCTTGACGAAGTGGAGCAGGCTGCGCGCACCGTGAAAGGCAGTGAACGTTCCTGGCAGCGTGCCGGACATGAATATACGCTGTGGCTGGATGGCGAAGAGGTGATGATCCGCGCCAATCAGCTGGAATTTTCCGGCGACGAAATCGAGGAGGGGATGAGCTACTACGATGAAGAAAGCCTCTCTCTGTGCGGCATTGAGGATTTCCTGCAGGTAGTTGCCGCCTATCGTGAGTTTATGCAGCAGCGTTGATGACTTATTTTGCGCCGGGCTGCGGAAAAGCGTAGCCTTGCTAAGCGTCGCGTGCGCAGGGCACATCCCCGGGTCGCGACGAGTACCTTGCCCCGGCTACCAGCCGGCGCAGAACCCAGGCCCGGCAAGCACAAGCGCCGCCGGGCATTTGAGGCATTACACGGCAGGAATATTGCGGCCGTAGTAAATCTCGCGCATCTCTTTCCACAGCAGGTCGGTAATGACCTTGCGCTCTTCAGCGGTCAACTCTTCCGGTCGGGTATGGAACATGTAGTGCTTAAGGTCAAACTCCTTGAGCAACATTTTGGTATGGAAGATATTTTCCTGGTAAACGTTGACGTCGACCATGTCATACAGCGACTTCATATCGTCAGACATAAAGTTCTGAATTGAGTTGATTTCATGATCGATAAAATGCTTCATCCCATTGATGTCGCGGGTAAAGCCGCGCACGCGGTAGTCAATGGTTACAATGTCCGATTCCAGCTGGTGGATCAGATAGTTCAGCGCTTTGAGCGGTGAAATAACCCCGCAGGTAGAGACTTCGATATCGGCGCGGAAGGTGCACAGACCGCCTTCCGGGTGGCTCTCCGGATAGGTATGCACGCAGATATGGCTTTTATCGAGATGGGCGACCACGGTTTCAGGTAGTGGGCCGGGGTGTTCGGTCTGGTCGATAAGCCGCGGGTCGACGGGCTCTTCGCTAACCAGAATGGTCACGCTGGCGCCCTGGGGTTCATAATCCTGGCGGGCGATATTCAGGATATTAGCGCCAATAATAGAGCAGGTTTCGGTCAGGATCTCTGTCAGGCGATTGGCGTTATAGAGTTCGTCGATATAGGCGATGTAGCCGTCGCGCTCTTCTGCCGTTTTGGCGTAACAGATATCGTAGATACAAAAACTCAGGCTTTTGGTCAGGTTGTTAAAGCCGTGCAGCTTCAATTTTTTCAATTTAGTTCACCCCCTTATTTCGCTTCACGGTGCGGACAGAGCATCATGCAGATATTGTGGTAAGGCGAAGGCCGCCGTATGGATTGCCGGATTGTAGTAACGGCAGGTCAGGTTGGCTTTGTGAAAGCGCGCCTGAATGATTTCGCTGGAAAGATGGCGCAGCGCCTCGTTGTCGCTCGCCCAGGCAAAGGTCATGATCCCGCCGTAATAGGTCGGAATCGCCGCCTGGTAGAAGCTGACGTCGCGAAAATAGTGGCTCAGCTTACGATGACTGCCCACCGCTTCGTCCTGCTGCAGGAAGCAGACGCCGTTCTGTGCAACGAAAATTCCTCCCGGCTTCAGGCAGCGTTTGCAGCCTTCATAAAAAGCCGAGGTGAAGAGGCTTTCCCCCGGGCCGATAGGATCGGTACAGTCCGAAATGATCACGTCAAACGTTTGCGTCGTCTGGTTAACAAAATTGACGCCATCATCAATCACCAGCGTAAAGCGCGGATCGTCATAGGCGCCGGCGCTATGGTTGGGCAGGTACTGGCGGCAGAATGAGACCACTCCGGCGTCGATTTCCACCATGGTGATACTTTCGATGCTGCGGTGACGAGAGACTTCGCGCAGCATCGCGCCATCGCCGCCGCCGATGATCAGGACATGTTTGGCGTTGCCGTGAGCCAACAGCGGCACGTGGGTCATCATTTCGTGATAGATAAACTCATCGCGTTCGGTGGTCTGCACGACGCCATCCAGCGCCATTACCCGGCCAAAGGCGCGGTTGTCAAAGATGATCAGATCCTGATGATCGGTTTTTTCGTGGTACAGCACGTTATCAACGCTAAAGTACTGACCAAAATGGTCATGCAGCGTTTCATGCCACAGTGGATTATCGGCCACGGTGAGGCTCCTCCTTCGTTAACATCTGTTACACCCGTAAAACGAGTGCAACATCATAGACAACTATAGATGAGGATGCACGGCGGTTATTGCAGCAATGCGGCAGGAATAACAGCACCGCCCGGAGAGGGCGGTGGGGAGACAGGGCTATTTTGCCGGCGCGGGTTGGCTATCCACTATCCGCACGGAATAGACCATGGTGGCGCCTGGGGGGATCTTCGGTGGCAACCCTTTACTGCCATAGGCTTTGTCGGGCGGGACGACCAGCGTCACGGAGCCGTGGTTCTGCAGGCGCTTCAGCGGCCCGCGAAATACCGGGGGATAGGCATCCAGTTTCTGGGTAAGCGCCTGATCTTTCGTCTCCATATCATTGATCACCGTTCCGTCCGTCAGCATCTCTTTGATCACCACGGTCACCAGATCGTTGCCGCTAATTTTTCCTTTACCCGGGTAATCGATACGGCTGTAGACGCCCTCTTTGAAGACCACACCTTTTTTGCGCGCAAATGCCTGCTGGTATTTCTGACCGGCGCTGATGTTTTTCTGCTCGATTTTATTCAGGTTCTGGAAAACCTGCTGTGAAATGTCAAACAGCGCTTTGTTACGCTCCTGTTCGCCGAGGCGAAGCTGGCCGCTGAAGGCATCCTCGATGCCCTGCAGCACCAGGTCGGCGTCGACGTTAACCCCCTGAGTGCGACGAGTCGTGAGGACATTAAGCGCCTCTGTACCCATCGAGGCGCCGATGGCGTAAGCCTGCTGTTCACCTGGCGCGCTGAGTTTGGCGGCGGTTTTGCCGGTGGTATTTCTCGGCGGGACCGTCAGCTGCGTCCGCAGCAGCTGGATTTCATCCTCTTTCATCCGCAGCTGGGCGTTATCTTTGTCCGCCTGCAGGCGATAGGCCGCCACTATGGCCGCCATCTCGGGGGGCTCATCTTTTGCCGCCACGGCGGCATCGGCGCGGCTCGATGGCGCTTTTTCCGCCGCGGCGAGCCGGTTAACAAGCGACTGCTTATCGGCATTAAGGGCTTTGACCTGATCAAGAGCGGTCTGCTGCGTCTTCTCTGCCGCGGCGAGCCGGTTAGCCAGCGACTGCTTATCGGCGTTAAGGGCTTTGAGCTGCTCGAGAGCGGTCTGCTTCTCTTTTTCCATCACGGCCAGCCGGGTGGTTAACGACTGCTTGTCGGCGGCGAGGGCTTTTGCGTGGTCAGGAGCGGCCTGCTGCGCTTTTTCCATCGCGGCCAACCGGGTAGCGAGCGTCTGTTTATCCGTATTCAGAGCGGTGAGGCTGGCGCTGAGCCGTTTATTTTCAGCTTCGGCTTGCTGAAGCTGTGACGTTAATTGTTGGATCTGCTGCAGCGCGGCGGCCTGACTTTGCTGCAGAATAGTATTCTGGGCTGTGCTTTCTTTTTTTATTAACGCCTCATTTTTCGCGGTGGCGGCGGTTAAGGCGACCTGTAATTCTTTTATTTTTTTATTTAATGCCGCTTGCTCATTTGCGATGGAGGTTTCGGTGGCCGGAGTGTTAGCAAGCTGTTTTTTTAATTGCTGAATAGTTTTATCTTTTTGTTCAATGGTCGCCTGCTGGCTGGCGATTCTTTTTTGCAATTGTGCGGTATTAGGCGTCTTTTTTTTATTATCCGCATTTTGACGATCGCCTGACGTTTGCTTTGCGGTTGCAGTATCGCTTTTTTCATGCGCCTGGGTTTGCTGCTGGGCGTAGTCAAGAAACGCCGGCGCGGCGCCGGCGAAGAACGGTGTTGAAAGCGCCAGCGCCGCGACGAGCATCAGCAGGGGCGCGTTGAGGGTCAGCGTGGCGGCTCTGTTCATGGCTGTTTGCTTTCACCCCGCTGTACCAGGCTATCGATCAGCGTTTTCTGGATATCGGCGCATAGTTTGATGGATTTAAACTGATACATGGAGTCAATGCCAAGCCGGGTGGGATCCGCCACTTTCTCGCGCACGCTGTTGTATTGTGATGCCGCACGCACTAAGGCATTGAAGTCATTGCTAAGTTTGGTTGCCTGCTGTGGGTTAACCTCTTTTAGCGAGTCCAGCGCCTGTCGGCAGGATTCAATACGCGCTTGTTCGCTAGCCGCGCGCTCCTGCTCTGCCTGCTGCTGTGACGTTAGCGGAGTGGTGAGCGGTTTTACCTGCTGGCGAGAGGCGGTATTGCTACAGCCGGCTAATAACATAGCGGCGAGTGGAATAATACGAAGAGTCAGCGAGATATTCACAATTTCAGTCCATGAAGTAGATATATTTTCAACGGATTCTAAAAGGCTGTTTTTTATTTTGCAATATATCATTAGGGATATTTTATTGTTTTTTTTCTGGAAAGGCTGTTAGTACGGGTTTAATTTATTTATTGGATTTATGTATTGCGATATATATAAGGTTTATTTTATATAAAATAATAATGGTAAATATTAGAGGCGGGTGAGGAGGGGAAAAGCGCGGCGCGTTGCCGCCCGCGCGGGAAATTATTTGACGTAAGCCAGCAGGCTAAGTGAATCGCGGGCCAGCGCTTTACATTTTTTCGCCGTCGGAAGGTTAATGCCGCTGAGATCGCGATAGCTGTCTTCGCCAAGCGCTTTCATGTTGTAGCTGTCGTAGTTGCTCAGGTCCCACTGGTTCTGTTGGGCAAAGAACACCAGAGCGCGCCGGATCTGCGTGTTGGGCAGGTTCTGGTAGCCACAGTCGTTTTTCAGAAACACAAAAACCGCGGTTAAATCAGCCATGTCTTCCGCTTCGGATTCGCTGAGCGCGTAGCTGTTGGCGGAGAGAGTAAGCAGGCTGCCGAGTACCATTGTTCTGAAAAGCGTCTTCATTTTTTCTACCGTTAGATCACCGACGCTTCAAATTAGCATACTTCTTTACACAGCGCCGATCTTTATTCTCACTCTTCTGCTTGACCTTCCCGTTACGGTAGGGTTTAAGCTCAAATATTCGCCCGCAGAATAAAAGGATGTGAATATGCAACGTCGAGACTTCCTCAAACTGACCGCCGCGGTCAGCATGGCCAGCGCGTTACCGCTTTGGAGCCGTGCGGTCTTTGCAGCCAGTCGCCCGGCCCTGCCGGTACCGTCGCTGTTGACGGCCGATGCGCGCAACCGTATCGCGCTGACCATCCAGGCGGGCAAAACGCAATTTGGCGGGATGAACGCCACCACATGGGGGTATAACGGCTCGCTGCTGGGGCCCGCGCTGCAGCTGACGCAGGGGAAGACCATCACGGTGGACATTACTAACCAGCTGGCAGAAGAGACCACGCTGCACTGGCATGGTCTGGAGGTCCCGGGCGAGGTCGACGGGGGACCGCAGGGGGTTATCGCCCCGGGCGCCACTCGGACGGTGAGCTTCACGCCAACGCAACGGGCGGCCACCTGCTGGTTTCACCCCCATCAGCACGGGACCACCGGTCGGCAGGTGGCGATGGGGCTGGCGGGGCTGGTGCTGATCGAGGATGAAGAGAGCGGACGCCTGCTGTTGCCGAAGCAGTGGGGAATCGATGATGTGCCGGTGATCGTCCAGGATAAGAAGTTCACCGCCGCTGGCGAAATTGATTATCAGCTGGATGTGATGAGCGCCGCCGTCGGCTGGTTTGGCGATACGCTGCTGACCAATGGCGCTCTCTATCCTGAACATGCCGCCCCGCGCGGCTGGCTACGTCTGCGCTTGCTGAACGGCTGTAATGCCCGTTCCCTCAATTTTGCGACCAGCGATAAGCGCCCGCTGTACGTGGTTGCCAGCGACGGCGGTCTGCTGGCGGAGCCGGTGAAGGTCAATGAACTGCCGGTCTTGATGGGGGAGCGTTTTGAGGTGTTGGTGGACACCAGCGACGGTAAACCTTTTGATCTGGTGACCCTGCCGGTGAGCCAGATGGGCATGGCCATTGCGCCTTTCGATAAACCACAGCCGGTACTGCGCGTCCAGCCGCTGGTTATTCCTGCCTCCGGTAAGCTGCTGGATACCCTGGCCGCTCTGCCGGCGCTACCGTCCCTGACGGGGCTGACGCAGCGTCAGCTCCAGCTGTCGATGGATCCGATGCTTGACAGGATGGGCATGCAGGCGCTGATGGAGAAATATGGCGATCAGGCGATGGCCGGAATGGATCACGGCATGATGGGGCACGGCGGGATGGGCGACATGGGGAGTATGCACCACGGCGACATGAGCAACATGAACCACGGGTCCGGCATGAATCATGGTATGTCGTCGGGTAAGGGGTTTGATTTCCATAACGCCAACCGCATCAACGGCAAAGCCTTCGACATGAATGTGCCGATGTTTGCCGCCGCCAGAGGAGAGTATGAACGCTGGGTCATCTCCGGCAAGGGCGACATGATGCTGCATCCGTTCCACATTCACGGCACCCAGTTCCGCATCCTTAGCGAAAACGGCAAGCCGCCAGCGGCGCATCGTAGCGGCTGGAAAGACACCGTTCGTGTGGAAGGGGGCGTGAGTGAAGTATTAGTGAAGTTTGATCATCCGGCGCCGAAGGAGTTTGCCTATATGGCCCACTGCCACCTGCTGGAACATGAAGACACCGGGATGATGTTGGGATTCACGGTATAGGGCGGTATAGCCCTGGCGCGTGGAAATAGGGGATCAAGACAAAAAAAAACGGCAACTTTCGTTGCCGTTTTGCGTTTTATTTCGCCTCATCCGGGAGCGCATAGGCGACGATATAATCGCCCATTTTTGTACCGAACGAGCCGTGACCGCCGGCAGAGATGACAACATACTGTTTGCCATTCACTTCGTAAGTCATCGGAGTCGCCTGGCCGCCGGCTGGCAGACGGGCTTCCCACAGTTTCTCACCATTGCTCATATTGTACGCGCGCAGGTAGTTATCCGCGGTCGCGCCGATGAACAGGACGTTACCCGCCGTGGAGATCGGCCCACCCAGCATCGGCATACCCATGGTGAACGGCAGTTTAACCGGCATCGGGAACGGCAGGCTGTCCTGCGGAGTACCGATACGTTTTTTCCATACCACTTCGTTGGTTTTCAGATCCAGCGCGGAGATATAGCCCCATGCCGGCTGTTTGCACGGCAGGCCGAACGGCGACAGGAACGGGTTCAGGGTGACGCCGTAAGGGACACCGTACTGCGGCTGCACGCCGGACTCGGTGCCTGAGCCTTTCGCATCTTTCGGCGGTTCCATTGGGTTGCCCGGGCCGCGTGGGATCAGTTTAGAGACGAACGGCAGCGCCATTGGGTTGGCGATAGCCACCTGACGGTTCGGATCGACGGAGATACCGCCCCATTCAAACATCCCCAGGTTACCCGGGAAGACGAGGGTGCCCTGCTCAGACGGCGGGGTAAAGATACCTTCATAGCGCATCTGGTGGAAAATCACGCGGCACACCAGCTGGTCGAACATGGTGGCGCCCCACATGTCCGCGCCGGTCAGATCTTTCTTCGGACGGAAGCTCAGATCGGAGAAGGGCTGGGTTTTGGCCACATAATCGCCTTTGGCGGCGCCCTGCGGGACCGGTTTTTCCGGGGCCGGGACCACCAGCTCGCCGTTACGACGATCCAGCACGAAGATGTTGCCGGTTTTCGCCGGAGCATAGATGACCGGCACGGTTTTGCCATTGACTTCAATGTCAGCCAGCGTCGGCTGAGAAGGCATGTCCATATCCCACAGGTCGTGGTGGACGGTCTGGTAGCTCCAGGCCAGTTTACCGGTGGTGGCGTTCAGCGCGACAATCGAGCTGGCATAGCGCTCTTGCTCCGGCGTGCGGTTGCCGCCCCAGATATCCGGAGTGGTCACGCCCATCGGCAGATAGACCAGATCCAGTTTGGCGTCGTAGGCGGCAGGCGCCCAGGAGTTCGGTGAGTTGAGCGTGAAGTGATGCTCATCGCTTGGGATGGCGTTCGGATCTTTCGCGCCTGGATCGAAGGCCCACAGCAGTTTCCCGGTATTCACATCAAAACCGCGGATCACGCCTGACGGCTCACGGGTAGAGAAGTTATCGGTGACTGCGCCGGCAATCACGATGGTCTTATCGGTGATAATCGGCGGGGAAGTGGGTTCATACATGCCCGGCGTGGTCACTGGCATGTTGGTCTGCAGGTTGAGAATACCTTTGTTGGCAAAGGTTTCGCACAGCTTACCGTTGTCGGCGTTTACTGCGAACAGGCGACCATCGTTCACCGGCAGGATAATGCGGCGCGGACAGTCGGCCACGACGTCAGCAGGGGCGTTATCCGCTTTCGCTTCGTGATACGAGACACCGCGGCAGGTGACGTGCTGGAATGACGGGTCGGCGTTCAGCTGCGGGTCAAAATGCCATTTCTCTTTACCGGTGGCGGCGTCAAGCGCGAACAGGCGCTGATGGGCGGTACACAGGAAGAGCGTGTCGCCGACTTTAATCGGTGTCACTTCGTTAGTGATTTCACCCGGATCGTTCGGCTGTTTCAGGTCGCCGGTGCGGAACACCCAGGCTTCCTTCAGGTTCTTCACGTTGTCGGCGTTAATCTGCTTCAGCGGGGAGAAGCGCTGACCTTCCTGGTTGCGGCCATAGGCCGGCCAGTCGCCGTCGGCAACGGTGGAGATCGGCGCGGCCGGGGTGGCGTCGGCGCTCAGGGTGCCGTTGATCTCCTGCGGGTCGTTAAAACCAGCCCAGGTCAGCATGCCGCCGCTGATCAGCAGGGCGACGACCAGCGCGCCTACGGCGCCAGCGGAAGGCACCGGCAGACGACGCCAGACAAAAGGCAGGATTAGCCAGATACCAAAGAAGACGAGGATGTCGCTACGCGGCGTCAGCGCCCAGAAGTCGAAGCCGACTTCCCAGACGCCCCAGATCATGGTCGCCAGCAGCAGCGCGGCGTACAGCCACAGCGCAGCGCGCTTGCCGCGCAGCAGCATCACGGTCACGCCCAGCATCACCAGACCGGCGATGGGGTAGTACCAGGAGCCGCCAAGCACGACCAGCCATGCTCCGCCGATTAAAAGATAGAGGCCGCAGAACGCTGCAAATAGCGCAGTCAGCGTCACCAGGAGCCTTGATTGTTGAGACTTTGTTTCAGCCATAGAAAGTTACTCATGTGTTTGTTAATTTTTTAACTGCAATTAATTATAGGATTTAACAAGTGTGATCGGAATCACAAATATGGCTTTATTAATCCCTGCACCGCAGATTTCTTTTTGCTGGTATACTGGATGGCTTGCCGGTCATCGTCGGGGCGAAAGCAGCGGCTTTGATGATTTATATTTAGAATCAAATGGTTAGTCTTATGAAACATACTGTAGAAGTGATGATCCCGGAATCCGAGATCAAAGCGCGCATCGCGGAACTGGGTCGTCAAATCAACGAACATTATCAGGACAGCGGCAGCGAAATGGTGCTGGTGGGGCTGCTGCGCGGCTCGTTTATGTTCATGGCCGACCTGTGCCGTGAAGTGCAGGTGCCGCATGAAGTCGATTTTATGACCGCCTCGAGCTACGGCAGCGGCATGTCCACCACCCGTGATGTGAAAATCCTCAAAGATCTGGACGAAGACATCCGTGGTAAAGACGTACTGATCGTGGAAGACATCATCGACTCCGGCAATACCCTGTCTAAAGTGCGTGAGATCCTTAGCCTGCGCGAGCCGAAGTCGCTGGCCATTTGTACGCTGCTGGATAAACCAAGCCGCCGCGAAGTGAATGTCCCGGTTGAGTTCGTCGGTTTCGCCATTCCGGACGAGTTCGTGGTGGGCTACGGTATCGACTACGCTCAGCGCTACCGCCATCTGCCGTATATCGGCAAAGTCACCCTGCTGGACGAGTAAGGGGATATTCCACTCAGGCGCGCGCCGCTCGCGCCTGAGTGGCTAAGTCTGAAGGCTATTTGTGGTTGATGTGCTTGATCTTGAGGTTGGAGATCCCGTGGCGATAGCGCTGTTCGAGGGTTTCCCGGCTCACGGCGGTGACATCCAGATCGCGCAGCAGTCCGTCGTGAATGCCGTATGCCCAGCCGTGGATGGTGACTTTCTGTCCGCGCTTCCACGCCGATTGCATAATCGTCGAATGTCCCAGGTTGTATACCTGCTCCATCACGTTCAGTTCACAAAGGGTATCCAGACGGCGCTCCTCCGGCATTTCACCCAGCAGCGAGCTGTGCTTAAACCAGATATCGCGGATATGCAGCAGCCAGTTGTCGATGAGCCCCAGCTCCGGGTTCTCCACCGCCGCCTGCACGCCGCCGCAGCCGTAGTGGCCGCAGATAATGATGTGCTCAACTTCAAGGACATCGACGGCATACTGCACCACCGACAGGCAGTTGAGGTCGGTGTGGATCACCAGATTCGCCACGTTACGATGCACAAACAGTTCGCCTGGCTCCAGGCCGGTGAGTCGCTCAGCGGGAACGCGGCTGTCAGAACAGCCAATCCACAGGAAGCGCGGTTTCTGCGTTTGCGACAGTTTCTCAAAAAAGCCGGGGTCCTCTTCCACCAGCATTTTTGACCATAGTGCATTGTTGCTGATGAGTGTATCTATATCATTCATGGACGTTATCGGCCTGTAACCAAGTAAGTGCGTTGCGCTAATATAGGGTAAGCTCACCTTTTTTAAAACCATCTTAACCCGTGATACTTCAGGCTGCAGATGCGCTGGCCGCGCGAGTACAGCGCAAACGTCAGTCAGGCGGGTTAATGACGTGTCATGACACGAGAAGAGATATTTAATGACCATTGCTCTGGAATTAAAACAGCTCAAAAAAACCTACCCCGGCGGGGTTCAGGCACTGCGGGGAATCGACCTGCAGGTTGAAGCGGGGGATTTCTATGCCCTGCTGGGCCCGAACGGGGCGGGAAAATCCACGACGATCGGCATCATCAGCTCGCTGGTGAACAAAACCTCCGGTCAGGTCAATGTCTTTGGCTACGATCTGGAGAAAGATGTCGTCAACGCCAAGCGCCAGCTTGGCCTGGTGCCGCAGGAGTTTAACTTTAACCCGTTCGAGACCGTGCAGCAGATCGTCGTTAACCAGGCGGGCTACTACGGCGTTGAGCGTAAAGAAGCCATCGCCCGCAGCGAAAAGTACTTAAAACAGCTCGATTTGTGGGAAAAACGCAGTGAACGCGCGCGGATGCTCTCCGGCGGGATGAAGCGCCGCCTGATGATCGCTCGCGCGTTGATGCATGAGCCGAAGCTGCTGATCCTCGACGAGCCGACCGCCGGCGTCGATATCGAACTCCGCCGCTCGATGTGGGGTTTCCTCAAGGATCTCAACGATCGCGGAACCACCATTATTCTGACCACCCACTATCTCGAAGAGGCCGAAATGCTGTGCCGCAACATCGGCATCATCCAGCACGGTACCCTGGTGGAAAACACCTCGATGAAAGCGCTGCTGTCGAAGCTGAAGTCAGAGACCTTTATTCTCGACCTCGCGCCAAAAAGCCCGGTGCCGAAGCTCGAGGGCTACCAGTATCAGCTGGTCGATACCTCGACGCTGGAAGTGGAGGTCCTGCGCGAGCAGGGGATTAACAGCGTCTTTGCGCAGCTGAGCGCCCAGGGGGTGCAGGTACTGAGTATGCGTAACAAAGCCAACCGTCTGGAAGAGCTGTTTGTCACCCTGGTGCATGAGCGAAAAGGAGAGTCAGCATGATGCAGCTTTATTGGGTCGCGCTGAAAAGCATCTGGACCAAAGAGATCCATCGTTTTATGCGCATCTGGGTGCAGACGCTGGTGCCGCCGGTGATCACCATGACCCTGTACTTCGTGATTTTCGGCAACCTGATCGGCTCGCGCATCGGCGAGATGCATGGCTTTACCTATATGCAGTTTATCGTGCCGGGCCTGATCATGATGGCGGTGATCACCAACGCTTACGCCAACGTCGCCTCGTCGTTCTTCAGCGCCAAGTTTCAGCGCAACATTGAGGAGCTGCTGGTGGCGCCGGTGCCGACGCACGTGATTATCGCCGGCTACGTGGGCGGCGGGGTGGCGCGCGGGCTGTGCGTGGGCATCCTGGTGACCGCGGTGTCGCTGTTCTTTGTGCCGTTCCAGGTTCACTCCTGGCTGTTTGTTGCCCTGACGCTGCTCCTCACTGCGGTGCTGTTCTCGCTGGCCGGGCTGCTGAACGCGGTCTTTGCCAAGACCTTCGATGACATCAGCCTGATCCCGACCTTTGTGCTGACGCCGCTGACCTATCTCGGCGGGGTGTTCTACTCGCTGACCCTGCTGCCGCCGTTCTGGCAGGGGCTGTCGCATCTGAACCCCATCGTCTACATGATCAGCGGTTTCCGCTTCGGCTTCCTCGGTATCAACGATGTGCCGCTGGTGACCACCTTTGCGGTGCTGGTGGTCTTCATCGTCGCCTTCTATCTCCTCTGCTGGTCGTTAATCCAGCGCGGCCGCGGCCTGCGTAGCTGATACTCATCACGGTTTAGCGCTTCCGGACGCCAATACGCGAAGCGCTAACCGCTTATCTTTGACCGCCATCACCGATACGCCATCTTCCCCTTGCTACATTGTTGGCTGGCTAAGGAGGGAAGCATGCTTGGTTGGGTCATTACCTGCCACGATGAGCTGGCGCAGGAGATGCTGGATCGTCTTGAACAAAAATTTGGTCCACTGGCCCAGTGCCGGGCGGTCAATTACTGGCGCAATCTCAGCAGCAATATGTTGAGCCGGATGATGTGCGATGCGCTGCATGCCACCGACTCCGGGGACGGGGTCATTTTCCTTACCGACAGAACCGGCGCGGCGCCTTATCGGGCCGCGGCGCTGATGAGCCACAAACATACCCACTGCGAAGTGATCTCCGGCGTCAGCTATTCATTACTTGAGCGAATGTATCTGCTGCGGAATACGTTAAGCAGCGAGGCGTTTCGCCAGGCTATCGTCAGCGCGGGCGGTCCGATGGTGAGCAGCCTGTGGCATCAGCAGCAGAAGAACCCCCCGTTCCGGTTGCGTCATGATACCTTTGGAAATTAAGCAGCGGGACAGATGCCGCTTTTGTTACAATAACCGCCGTTGATGGTTTACCGGTTCGATGCGCATGCTTGCCCGATTTTTTACTCTGCTTCTTTTACTGACCTCACTCAGCGCCTCCGCCAGTCTGCTTAGCCAGCAGGGCGAGCCTGTGCGCTATATGCAAACCACCGAAGACGCGGTTATCTGGGCGCAGGTGGGGAACCATGTGGTCAGCGTCGGCAATGTGCGTGCCGGGCAAATCCTCGCGGTTGTCCCGACGGCGGCTGATTACTATGAGTTTCGCTTCGGCTTCGGCACCGGGTTTATTGACAAGGGCCATCTGGAGCCAGTGCAGGGTAAGCAGCGGGTGGAGGACCGTCTTGGGGATCTCAATAAGCCGCTGAGTAACCAGAATTTACTCACCTGGAAAGATACGCCGCTCTATGACGCTCCCTCAGTGAGCAGCGCGCCGTTCGGCACGCTGGCCAATAATCTGCGCTATCCGATCCTCAGCAAGCTGAAGGATCGGCTCAATCAGACCTGGTTTCAGATCCGCATTGGCGACCGGCTGGCGTGGGTCAGCAGTCTGGATGCGCAGGAGGATAACGGGATCCCCGTGCTGACCTATCACCATATTCTGCGTGACGAAGAGAACACCCGTTTCCGCCATACCTCGACCACCACCTCGGTACGCGCCTTTAATAACCAGATGACCTGGCTGCGGGATCAGGGTTATACCACGCTGACCCTCTATCAGCTGGAAGGCTACGTGCGCAATAAAATCAACCTTCCGGCGCGGGCAGTCGCCATCACCTTCGATGACGGCTTGAAATCGGTAAATCGCTACGCCTATCCGGTGCTGAAACAGTATGGCTTCCACGCCACCGCCTTTATTATTTCATCGCGTATTAAGCGTCATCCGCAGCAATGGGATCCGAAATCGCTGCAGTTCATGAGCATTTCTGAGCTCCGGCAGATCCAGGACGTCTTTGACATTCAGTCGCATACCCACTTTCTCCACCGGGTGGACGCCAGCCGGCGGCCGATCTTATTCAGCCGCAACTACCATAATATTCTGTTTGATTTTGCCCGCTCGCGCCGGGCGCTGAGCCAGTTTAATCCACATGTGCTCTACCTTTCCTATCCCTTCGGCGGGTATAACGCCACGGCGGTGCAGGCGGCGAATGACGCCGGGTTTCATATGGCGGTGACGACGGTGCGTGGGAAGGTGAAGCCGGGGGACAATCCGTTTCTGCTAAAGCGGTTATATATCTTACGCACGGATTCGCTGGAGACGATGTCGCGGCTGATCAGTAACCAGCCGCAGGGGTAAACTTCGGCGCTGCGCCTGAGCGCGGCGCCGTGGACATCAGGCGACCTGCACCGGAATCGCTTTTGCCTGGCGCTTCATTTCGTTGTCGCCTTCGAAGTAGGCGATGTTGGGCTGCCAGCGGCGCGCCTCTTCGTCAGACATGGTGACGAAGCTGGCGATGATCAGGATATCGCCGACGCTGGCGCAGTGCGCGGCGGCGCCGTTAACGGAGATGATTCTGGAGCCCCGTTCGGCGGCAATGGCGTAGGTGGAGAAACGGTTGCCGTTGGTGACGTTCCAGAGGTGAATGGTTTCATTCTCCAGAATACCGGCCGCATCCAGGAAGTCCTGGTCAATGGCGCAGGAACCTTCATAGTGCAGGTCAGCCTGCGTCACTTTTACGCGGTGGAGCTTGCCCTGCAGCATATTACGCATCATAACTTCTACCCTATAACCTTAATGTAGCAGAGCGGACACGACGTCCGCCCTGAGAAAAGCCCGGGCAAGTATTGCCCGATTTTTACCCGCTGTCTACTGACCGAGCGTGACGATCTGGTTGTCGATCAGGCGGGCCTGACCGAGCCAGGCGGCCATCAGGATCACCGCGCGCTGGCTGGCGTCGGTCAGTTCAAGCAGGGTGTCGGCATCGCGGATCTGAATGTCGTCGGCGCGGAAACCTTTCTCGTTCAGCTCCTGTTCGGCGATAGCGATGATCTCGTCGAGCTGACGGTCGCCGGCGGCCAGTTTTTCCGCCACCGCGCTCAGCACTTTATACAGGCCGGGAGCGATTTTGCGCTGGTCGGCGGTCAGGTAGCCGTTACGCGAGCTTAGCGCCAGGCCATCCTTCGCGCGGACGATCGGCACGCCGATAATATCGATATCGTAGCCCATGTCGGCAACCATCTTGCGGATCAGCGCCAGCTGCTGGAAGTCTTTCTCGCCAAAGCAAGCGACGTCAGGCTGAACCAGGTTAAACAGCTTACTGACGATGGTCGATACGCCGCGGAAATGGCCCGGGCGGCTGGCGCCTTCCAGCATGGTGGACAGGCCGGGGACGTCGACGTAGGTCTGGCCTTCGGTGCCCTGCGGGTAGACTTCCGCCGGCGTCGGCGCGAAGACAAAATCGACATGACGCTTGTTCAGCTTTTCACAATCATCCTGTAGGGTGCGCGGGTAGCGCGCCAGGTCATCGGCGCGGTCAAACTGCATCGGATTGACGAAAATACTGACCACCACCACGTCCGCGCTGGCTTTGGCTTCATCAACCAGCTTCATATGACCATCATGCAGGTTGCCCATCGTCGGGACCAGCGCGATACGCTTGCCTTCCTGACGCAGACGGCGGATATGCTGACGCAGCAGCAGCACGGATTCTATAATCAGCACAACAAGACTCCTTAATGGAAACTGTGTTCTTCGCCCGGATAGACCCCGGATTCGACTTCGGCAATATACTGCCGCACCGCGGCGCGGATGTCGCCCGCCTCGGCAAGGAAATTCTTGGCAAATTTCGGAATGTGGCCGCCGGTAATGCCGAAAGCGTCATGCATCACCAGGATCTGCCCATCGGTGACGTTGCCCGCGCCGATACCGATCACCGGAATGGTCAGGGCTTCGGTGATGCGTTTCGCCAGGGCGACCGGGACACACTCCAGCACCAGCAGTTGCGCGCCTGCCGCTTCCAGCGCTAACGCGTCTTCAAACAGTGTCTGCGCCGCATCGCCGCGTCCCTGCACTTTATAGCCACCGAAGACGTTCACCGACTGCGGCGTCAGGCCGAGATGGCCGCAAACCGGCACCGCGCGTTCCGCCAGCATCTTCACGGTCTCGGCCAGCCAGGCGCCGCCTTCGAGTTTGACCATATTGGCGCCAGCGCGCATCACGACGGCGGCATTTTCGAAGGCCTGCTCCGGCGTGGCGTAGGCCATAAACGGCAGGTCGGCGAGCAGCAGGCTGTTCGGCGCGCCGCGGCGGACGGCGCGGGTGTGATAGGCGATATCTTCTACGGTGACCGGCAGGGTGGAGTCGTGACCCTGCACCGTCATTCCCAGCGAGTCGCCCACCAGCAGCACATTAATGCCTTCATCGGCGAACAGCTTCGCGAAGCTATGGTCGTAGGCGGTAATGGTGGCAAAGCGCTTCTTTTCCTGTTTGCATTTCTGCAGCAGGGCAATGGTGGTCGGTTTCATAACATTTCCTGATGATGAAAGTCATATTAACCGGCATTCTAACAGCAGCATTCAGAGGGGCAATGATTTTGGGCAACCGATTACGACGATCGCCGCAAATGCTAAAAAAGGAGAGGGAATTACCAGATAGCGGGCTTTGCCGCGCCGAGATCATCCAGCACGGCGCGCAGCGCCATGCCGTCAGGAAAGTGGAGGTTCGGGGCGATCTCGAACAGCGGCCAGAGCATAAAGCCGCGATTTCTCATATCGTAGTGCGGAACGGTCAGGCGCTCGCTGTTAATGACCGCATCGCCAAACAGCATAATGTCGAGATCGAGGGTGCGCGGCCCCCAGCGTTCGGCTTTGCGCACCCGACCCTGCTGCAGCTCAATGCGCTGGGTGTGATCGAGCAGCGCCTCAGGGGACAGCGTGGTTTCCAGCGCGACGGCGGCGTTGAGATAGTCAGGCTGATCCTGCGGGCCCAGCGGCGGCGTGCGGTAGAACGAAGAGACGTTCACCACGCGGCTGTGCGGAATTTCGCCCAGGGCGTGGATCGCCGCCTGCACCTGCGCCAGTGGCGAAGCGAGGTTACTGCCGAGGGCGATATAGGCCAGGGTCATGCGTTACCCTGGCGTGGCGCGCGCTTGCGCGGACGGCGGTGGCGACGGCGCGGCGCCGGATCGTCCCCGAGGTCGTTGAGCATATCTTTTTGCGCCGGCGGCGCGGCGACCTGGAATTCGCCCCACCATTTGGTCAGACGCTGCAGTTCGCCGTTGTTTTCAGCGCCAGCGCGTAGCTCCAGCAGATCGTAGGCGGCGCGGAATTTCGGATGCTCCATCAGCTTCCAGGCGCGTTTGCCCTGGCGACGGGACATGCGCAGCTGCAGCTGCCAGATATCGCGGATCAGGGTGGTGATGCGCTTAGGGATCGCCAGCGTACGGCAGGCTTCGTCCAGTACGTCGTTCATCGCCAGGGCGAAGGCGTCATAGTACGCCAGACCGCTCTCCTGGGCGATTTTCTGCGCCGTCTCCAGCAGCGGATACCAGAACATCACTGCGAACAGGAAGGCCGGATTGACGCGCATGTCGTTACGAATGCGGGTATCGGTGTTCTTCAGCACCTGGTTGATGATCCGCTCCATCGGGCTATCGCCGCGCTCGGTAAAGTAGCGGGTGATGGTCGGGAACAGCGGCTGGAACAGGTTGTATTCCCGCAGCAGCAGGTAGGTCTGATAGCCATGCCCGGCCTGCAGCAGCTTGAGCACTTCTTCGAACAGGCGCGCCGGCGGCACGTCGTGGAGCAGGGCGGCCAGCCGCGGCAGCGGTTCGGCCGTTTCCGGACTGATGGTCATATCCAGCTTGGCGGCGAAGCGCACCGCGCGCAGCATGCGTACCGGATCCTCGCGATAGCGGGTTTCCGGATTGCCGATCAGGCGGATCACGCCGTCCTGCAGATCCTTCATGCCGCCGACGTAGTCGCGAACGGTAAAGTCCGCCACGCTGTAATAGAGGCTGTTGATGGTGAAGTCGCGACGCTGGGCGTCCTCTTCGATCGAGCCGAAGATATTATCACGCAGCAGCATGCCGTTCTGGCCCCGCTGGGAGGTGACGCGATCGGTAGTGTGCCCTTCGTGATGGCCACGGAAGGTAGCGACCTCAATAATTTCCGGCCCGAACATGACGTGCGCGAGGCGGAAACGGCGCCCGACCAGACGGCAGTTGCGGAACAGCTTGCGCACCTGATCCGGCGTGGCGTTGGTCGTGACGTCAAAATCTTTTGGCTTTTTGCCAAGCAGCAGGTCGCGGACGCCGCCGCCGACCAGCCAGGACTCGTAGCCCGCCTTGTTGAGGCGGTACATGACCTTGAGGGCGTTTTCACTGATATCTTTGCGGGAAATAGCATGCTGCTCACGCGGGATCACCGTCATAGGCGTTGGTTCGACGGCGGCTTCTGCCTCGCGCTCCTCACGGCTTAGCACCTTACGGCAAAAATTAGCGACTCGGGTAAAAATGGTGCACCTCGTAGTGTCAGACGGACTTCAGATCAACTGTACAGTGTAAAAATAGCGGCTAATCATAGCTCAGCGGGAGCCATTTGAGAATGCTCGATTTTCGCCGGCTGCCAGTTGGCGACGGCCTGGGCGAGTAAATCATCGATGCTCAGGGCCTGCCACTCCCCGGCGATCTCCTGATTCAGAAAGCGGAGCGCCCGGACGATTTCGGGGCGCGGATCGCCTTCCGGCAGCGCCGGCGCGTGGTTTTGTTTAGAGAGCTTATTGCCGTCGGCATTGAGGGCCAGCGGCAGATGGAGGTAGTCCGGTGCCTGCCAGCCAAAATGCTGATACAGCGAAATCTGCCGCACCGTCGGCTCAATCAGATCGGCGCCGCGGACGATCTCGGTGATCCCCTGAAAGTGGTCATCGACCACCACCGCCAGGTTGTAGGCAAACAGTCCATCGCGACGGTGGATAATAAAATCTTCTCGCGCCAGCGGCTCGTTGGCGACCAGAGTGCCGCGCAGGCGGTCGGTGAACTGCAGAACCGGACGGGTCTGGCGCAGACGCAGCGCGGCGTTTTCCGCCCCCAGCCCAAGGTCGCGGCAGTGACCATCATAGATCCCGCCTACGGCGTGGATACGCGCGCGGGTGCAGGTGCAGTAGTAGCTCAGCCCTTGCTCGCTCAGCCAGGCCAGCGCCTCGCGGTAGGCTTCGTGCCGTTGCGACTGCCAGAGCACCTCGCCGTCCCAGTGCAGACCGTAGTGGTCGAGCTGGCGCAGGATGGTGTCGGCGGCCCCGGGGACTTCGCGCGGCGGGTCGATATCTTCAATACGAACGCGCCAGATACCCTGGTTCGCGCGGGCCTGCAGGTAGCTGCCGAGCGCGGCGATCAGAGAGCCGAAGTGGAGTTCGCCGGAGGGGGAGGGAGCAAAGCGCCCTATATAGCGTGAGTCAGTCATGGTACGGACAACAGAACCAGGCGGGAGAGACTCCCGCCAGAGAGTGAGGCAGCAGGGGATTAGCCCGCCATCTGTTTTTCGCGAATTTCCGCCAGGGTTTTGCAGTCAATGCACAGATCCGCTGTCGGACGCGCTTCCAGACGGCGAATGCCGATCTCCACGCCGCAGGATTCGCAGTAGCCGAAGTCTTCGTCTTCAACTTTTTTCAGCGTTTTCTCGATCTTTTTGATCAGTTTACGTTCGCGGTCGCGGTTACGCAGCTCCAGGCTGAACTCTTCTTCCTGGGCGGCACGGTCTACCGGGTCCGGGAAGTTAGCAGCTTCATCCTGCATGTGCGATACGGTGCGATCCACTTCATCCCTGAGTTGATTACGCCATGCTTCAAGAATACGCTTGAAGTGCGCCAGCTGGGCTTCGTTCATATACTCTTCGCCCGGTTTCTCTTGGTACGGCTCCACCCCAGCGATGGCGAGAATACTCAGGGACGATGTTTTACGGTTTTGCCCTTCTTGCATGTTGCTTCTCCTTAACACGCACTATCGATCCCCATGTGGGGGAAAATCAGGCCGCTATAAATAGCAGATGCTTTTCCGGATAGCAATTATCTAAACGTTACACTTGACAACCCTGTGAAGAAAAGCGTATTCGCGCTTGCGACCCGAACACTATTTAGCCACTTATTTACCGGGGTTTAACACCACGGCGATCGGCTTATTCAGAGTCATCCTCGTCGTAGAAAGTTCCGCTTTCCAGGCGAGAATTTCCACCCCCTTGTCGCGGGCTTCTGTTAACAGCTGTGCGTATCTGGCATCAATATGATGCGCGGGAGAGAAACGGTCAATTGCCGAATGCAGGACGGCAAATAAAATCACCGCGCGGTCGCCATTTGCCGCGACGGCCATCAGCTCCCGCAGGTGCTTCTGTCCGCGCATAGTCACCGCATCAGGAAAATAACCGTATTCTTTCTCCGCCAACGTAACCGATTTCACTTCAATATAGCAGTTTTGGCGATCATCTGCCTGTAACATAATATCGATACGGCTATTCTCAGCGCCATATTTCACTTCGCTTTTCAGCTGGTTATAGCCTGAAAGTTCAGGGATTATTCCGGCGGAAATTGCTTCTTTCGCCAGCGTATTCGCGCGCAGCGTGTTGACGCAAATAACGGCGCCCTGCTGCGTTTCAGTTAATTCCCAGGTATGGGCATATTTGCGCTTCGCATTGTCAGAAGTGGAATACCAGACGGTGTCGCCCGGGACGGCGCAGCCGGTCATGGCACCGGTATTTGGGCAGTGGAGCGTCAATTCGCGGCCATCGGGGGTCACCACGTCGGCAAGAAAACGTTTGTAACGTTTAAGCAAAATGGCGGGTTGCAACGGCGGATCAAACTGCATCAATTTTCCTTATCAAACGGATAATGTTCCAGCGCCGTGTAGCGCGTGCGCCCGTGGCTAAAGCTGGATTCATAGAGCACGAACTCGTTCACCGGAAACGTCCAGCGAAAGCCGGGCGGCGGGATCGGCACCGCCTGACGGGCATCGCGCCACAGGGTAATGTGCGGATGAAACGGCTGCGGACTCTGATAGCAGCCGCTGCGCGCCGCCTGAGCGCGCAGCATACTGGCAAGCTGCAGCAGGCCGCGCGGTGGCTGACGGGTCCCGAGCCAGACCACCCGCGAACGCAGCCACTGTCCGGCATCGTCCAGCGTCAGGGTAAAGCCCGGCTGCTGGAGGCGGCCGGCGAGGGCAGACAGCGCCCGCTGTTTTTCCGCGCTCACCTCGCCGAGAAACGCCAGCGTCAGATGAAGGTTATCCGCCGCGACGGGCCTGCCGGCATCCTCAGGGAAGTGCGTTGCCCGCCACTGGACAATCTGTTTGCGGACGGCAGGCGGCAGTTCAATCGCAAAAAACAGCCTTTTCGGCTCAGACATGATAGAGACTCGGTAATGAATTAGGGGGATGCTACAATGCGAGCCCCTGAATGTTAACCCCCGGAGCCTTTTGTGTCCTCATTGCCGGTTGCCGCCGTCCTCCCAGAACTGTTATCCGCCCTGCAGCATGCGCCGCAGGTTTTGCTCAACGCGCCGACCGGCGCCGGGAAGTCGACCTGGCTGCCGCTGCAGATCCTCGCTGAGGGTAACATCGCGGGACGCATTATCCTGCTGGAGCCTAGGCGTCTGGCGGCGCGCAATGTCGCGCAGCGGCTGGCTGAACTGCTCGGCGAAAAGCCAGGGGAGACCGTGGGTTACCGCATGCGTGCCGAAACCTGCGTCGGGCCACAGACCCGCCTGGAGGTGGTCACGGAGGGGATCCTGACGCGCATGATCCAGCGCGATCCCGAGCTGACGGGCGTGGGGCTGGTGATCCTCGATGAGTTTCACGAGCGCAGCCTGCAGGCGGATCTGGCGCTGGCCCTGCTGCTTGATGTCCAGCAGGGGTTACGTGACGATCTCAAACTGCTCATCATGTCGGCGACCCTTGATAACGATCGCCTGCAGCGTCTGCTGCCTGAGGCGCCGGTGGTGGTCTCGGAGGGGCGCGCTTATCCGGTGGAGCGTCGCTTCAGCCCGCTCTCCGCGCACCAGCGTTTTGATGAGGCGGTGGCGATAGCGGCGGCGGAGCTCCTGCGGCATGAACAGGGATCGATGCTGCTGTTTCTGCCCGGCGTCGGCGAGATCCAGCGCGTTCAGGAACAGCTGACGGAGCGTGTGGCGGAGGATGTCATCCTCTGCCCGCTGTATGGCGCTTTGCCCCTAAGCGAGCAGCGCAAAGCGATCCTCCCGGCGCCGGCCGGGAAGCGCAAAGTGGTGCTGGCCACCAACATTGCTGAGACCAGTTTAACCATCGAGGGCATCCGCCTGGTGGTCGACACCGCCCAGGAGCGCGTTGCCCGCTTTGACCCGCGCACCGGCCTGACCCGGCTGGTGACGCAGCGCATCAGCCAGGCATCGATGACCCAGCGCGCTGGACGCGCCGGTCGTCTCTCCCCGGGGATCTGCCTGCATTTGCTCGGCAAAGAACAGGCCGAACGAGCGGCGGCGCAGAGCGAACCGGAGATCCTGCACAGCGATCTGTCGGCGCTGTTGCTGGAGCTGCTGCAGTGGGGTTGCCACGATCCGGCCTCGCTGGCCTGGCTGGATCAGCCGCCGGCGGTGAACCTGGCTGCCGCGCGCCGCCTGCTGGAGGCGCTCTCGGCGCTGGACGGCGAGCGGCTGTCGGCGTTTGGCCGCAAAATGGCCACCCTCGGCAACGAGCCCCGGCTGGCGGCGATGCTGGCCGCTGCGCAGACCGATGACGAAGTGGCGACGGCGGCCAGGCTGGCGGCGATCCTTGAGGAGCCGCCGCGCGGCGGGCTGGTGGATTTGGGCGCCGTCTTTTCCCGTCAGCAGGCCAACTGGCAGCAGCGCGCGCAGCAGCTGATGAAGCGTCTGGCCTGCCGCAGCGGCCAGCCCGATGCGGGACGAATGGCTGCGCTCCTGGCGTCGGCCTTCGCCGACCGCATCGCCCGCCGCCGCGGTCAGGAGGGACGCTATCAGCTGGCGAACGGTATGGGCGCGATGCTGGACGCCGACGACGCGCTGGGCCGCCATGAGTGGCTGATCGCTCCGCTGCTGCTGCAGGGCAGCGCCTCACCGGATGCCCGCATGCTGCTGGCTCTGCCGGTGGATATCGGCGAGCTGATCGCCGCCCGTCCCGAGCTGGCGCAGCGTTCCGACACGGTGGAGTGGGATGAAGCGCAGGGGACGCTGAAAGCCTGGCGGCGGACGGTGACGGGCCAGCTGGTGATTAAGACCCAGCCGCTGGCGAAGCCCTCTGAGGCGGAGCTGCATCAGGCGATGCTCAACGGGATTCGTGAGAAAGGCCTCGGTGTGCTCAACTGGACGCCAGAGGCCGAGCAGCTGCGGCTGCGGCTGCAGTGTGCGGCGCAATGGCTGCCGGAAGAGGCGTGGCCCGCGGTGGATGACGCTTCGCTGCTGGCCTCGCTGGAGGCATGGCTGCTGCCGCAGATGAACGGCGTTCACTCGCTGCGGGCGCTGAAGGCGCTGGATCTGCGGCAGGCGCTCCAGGACTGGCTGCCGTGGCCGCTGCGCCAGAAGCTGGATCGCGAGCTGCCGACGCACTATACCGTGCCGACCGGCAGCCGTCTGGCTATCCGTTACCATGCGGAGAACCCGCCGGCGCTGGCGGTGCGTATGCAGGAGATGTTCGGCGAGGCCACGACGCCGGTTATCGCCGAGGGGCGAGTGCCACTGGTGCTGGAGCTGCTGTCGCCCGCTCAGCGTCCGTTGCAGATCACGCGCGATCTCAGCGCCTTCTGGCAGGGGAGCTACCGTGAGGTACAGAAAGAGATGAAGGGACGCTATCCGAAACACGTCTGGCCGGACGATCCGGCCAACGCCGCCCCGACCCGACGCAGCAAAAAATATTCGTAGCCCCAGGCGCCGGGCGGCATTCTGCCCGGCCAGTCGAACCACTCACGCTAGACCATCTGCTGCCAGAGAAAAACGCCCCCTCCCGCCAGCGCCAGCCAGGGGCCGAAGGCCAGCGGCTGCTGCAGCGACTGCCGGGTCCACAGGCGCTGCAGCAGGGTCCACATCAGCCCGCTGGCCGAGGCGAACAACAGCACCTGCGGCAGAGCCTGCCAGCCGCACCAGGCGCCCAGCGCCGCCAGCAGCTTAAAATCGCCATAGCCCAGAGCCTCTTTGCCGGTCAGCAGGCGGAACAGCCAATAGACCGACCACAGTGCCAGATAACCAGCCATCGCCCCGGCGACCGCGTCCGGCAGCGCAATGTACACCTCGTTAAGATTAAACAGCAGTCCGGCCCACAGCAGGGGCAGGGTCAGGCGATCGGGCAGCAGCTGGGTCCGGGCATCAATCCGCGCCAGTATCAGCAGAAAGGAGAGCAGCACCAGGCCGCCCGCCAGTGCCAGTCCCGGCGCGAGCAGCGCCCCGGCGAGGATAAACAGCAGGCCGGTGGTCAGCTCGGTCAGCGGATAGCTCCACGAGATGCGCGCCTGACAGCAGCGGGCGCGACGGCCTAGCCAGAGGAAGCTGAGCAGCGGGATATTGTCCCGCCAGGCGATCGGCTGGCGACACTGCGGACAGGATGAGCCCGGCGTGCTGAGGGTTAGCGGCTCGTCGTCCGCGGTCTGGGCCAGCATGCGCGGCAGACGGTAGATCACCACGTTGTAAAAGCTGCCCAGCGCCAGGCCGAACAGCAGCAGAAAGCCATACCAGACAAGGGGGAAATGCAGCGATAATGCGGCTAATGTCGTCATTTTTGCTCCTTTAATCACCATTTTCCCTGCAGCTGCCACGGCGTCGGGCCCGGGTCGTTTTTGGCCATCGGGCGGGTGACCAGCAGCGCCAGCAGGGGCGGTATCCCCTGCCTGGGCTGTAGCGTACCGTGAAACAGATAGCGGCCATCGGGCGACAGGGTGCCCTCGCCGCTGAGGCTCAGCTGATGAGAATCCTGGCGGATGGCCAGCGCCACGGCGCCGGTCGCCGTACAGCTTAAGGTGCCACTGACCTGGGCTAACTCCAGGCTACCGACCGGAGAGTGCAGCCTGGCCTGACGCCACAGCGCGCGTCCGGCGGTGATTTGCCGACAGCGCCCCTCGCTGAAGTGCGCTTCGGCCAGGCTGAAAGTAACCTCTCCCTCGGCGCTGACGGGCATGGTCGGCGTTAGCCAGCGACCGAGCAGGCTGGCGGGGGCGGTGAGCCGTCCCTCCTGCAGGCGCAGATCGCGGATGCCCCACAGCCGGGCCTGACCCTCCACGCCGCGGGGATCGCTGAGCGCGATCTGCCAGCCAGCCAGGGTGAGTGACCACGTCAGCCGCTCAAGCCGTTCGCCGCGCCAGGAGACTGACTGCGCCGCGCCGCGCCAGATGCTGCCGCTGAGGTTGGCCACCTGTACCTCGGGCGGCAGCATCGGGACTAACAGGCGCGCCGGGGCGGTGGCGGTCAACCACAGCAGATAGAGCGCCAGCAGTAGCCCAACCGCGAACCCGTTAGCTTTCATCGTCGCGCTCCAGCAGCAGATGGTTGACCGTGACCCAGCCCGGCCGCGACGGCTGTGCGGTTACGGATAGCGAGACCGCGTTGACGCCGCGCATCGCCGGGGCGTCCAGCCAGTCCATCAGCGCCTGAAAGGCGCAGGGCTGAAGGGTGACCTGAAGACGTTTTCCCTGTGGCTGCAGACGAACGACTTCCAGCCCGTGGCTCGCCGCCTCGCGCATCACCAGCGCGGTGAGCGCCTCTTTTGCCGCCGGCGCGGGCTGCTGGCTGAGCTGCTGCAGGCGCGGACCCTGCTGCGTCATCCAGCGCAGGCTGGCCTGTTCTTTCACCAGGATTTGCCGCCACTGCGCCTCGCGGGCTCGCCAGGGCTGCCACAGCCCGTACCAGAGGGCGCACACCACCAGCAGCCCCGCGAGTCCGAGCAGCAGGCGCTGCTCCGACGGCGTGCGCTGCCGCCACCAGATAAACAGATTAGCCATCGTTTTCCTCCAGCGTCAGTTGTCCTTCAATGCCATCCGGTTTCGTGGTCATGTCGCCTGGCCGGACGCGAAACCGCGGCTGCGCCCGCTGGGTGAACTGCTCCAGCGCCCGGGAAGAGGCCGCGGCGATATCCAGTTGCAGACGGTTGGCCGCGGCATCCCAGCTCAGCGCCCGCAGGCGGATCCCCGGCGTGTCGCTGATGATGTTCTGCAACGCGCTGAGGCGGTCGACGAGGGGGGCATGCTGCGCCTGACGGGCGAGGGGTTGCAGATGCTGCTGCATCTGCAGTCGCGGGTTAATCACCTTTTTCTCCGTAGGAAACCAGCGATGATAGTAGGCCCGGCTGGCCTGCTGGGCCGCCTCGGCCTGGCGCGCCAGATCGCGATGATCCAGAACGCTATTCACCGCCGCCAGCAGCGCCAGGGCCAGCGCGGCATACCGAGCCGGACGCCAGCTCCCCTGCGCAGGCTGCCGACGGCGGATGGCAAACTCTCCCTGCAGCAGGCTGATCTTCTGCGCCGCCGGATGATTTGCGGCGAGGGAGAGCAGCGTCTGCGCAGGCTGCGCGCGCCACGCTCCCGGCGCCGCGGGCGGCGGCGAATAGCTGTCGATGACGTGCTCTTCCGCCTCGCCCTGCAGCAGCTCCGCCAGCCAGGAGCTTTCCGCCGCCATGCCGCTCCATGGCTGGTGGCGGATCAGCCACTGCTCGTCCACCTGCACCGCGCTCCACGCCGGCGGTTGCCAGGGCAGGGCCAGCACATCGGGCGTCAACGCCAGGGGGCGTAGGGAGAGCGACTCGCAGCGCGCCAGCCAGTCGCGCATTTTTTGCCGCTGCACGGCGACGATCTCGCACTGGGCCTGCTGGCGGTGGAGCAGGGCAAAATGGGTGGCTTCCACATCGTCGGCCAGCTGCTCTTCCAACAGGAACGGGGCCACCTGCAGCGGCGGTTTACGCAGGCCCGCCGGCAGGCTGAGGGGGTGAAACGCGCAGTCGCTGGCCGGGATCAGCACCCAGGCCGGGTAATGCGCCGCCAGCGCCGGGAAAGGGCTGGCGTCGTCAGCCGGCCACCGGCCGCGGGCTTCGTGATGCGGATCGCCGGGGGCGAAGAGTTGCCAGTGCAGCGGCGCCTGCCCGGGGGCGAAGCGCACGATCAGCATGGCCTGGGGGGAAGCGTTAAACTTATTCATCAACCACCATAGAAAGTCCGTATCGCCGCTGGACGACGGTAAAGGCGCGCCCCTCCTGTTGCAGGACGCTGTGCAGCTGAAAGCGAAGGTTGCCGGTCACCACGGTGAAGGCGGCGATAAAGCGTGTGCTGCGCACCGTCAGCCAGGGGCGGGCGAGCGTGGTATCGGTTTTCTGCAGCGTAGGCTGCGCGAGAAACGCGGCGACGCTGCTCCATCCGGTTCGCGGGCGGTTGTGCAACAGCTGTTGCGCCTCCTGCAGCGTCAGATCGCCGGGAAAGAGGGCCACCAGCAGGGCGGCCTGTGAGGGCCGCAGGGTGTTGACATTGACCTGCAGCGCGTCATCCGGCTGGACGCAGACGAAGGGGAGCAGGCGCTGATAGAGCGCGGCGTCCATACCGGCCAGCAGGCGCAGCTCGCTGACGTCCTGCATCGGCTGGTTGGCGGCGAGATAGCCCGGGGTTTGTGCCATATAAACCTCGTCCTCCGCCCCGTTCAGTCGCGGCTGGCCGTCGCTGTCCGTCCAGTCGCCGAGGGCGGCGGCGATCTGGCTGGCGCGCAGCGGCGATTCGCCGAGCAGCGCCAGCAGCCGGACGAAGACGTCGGTCGGGTAGAGCGTTTCGCCGCTGGTCTCATCCGCGCGATGGTTGATGGCATTGAGGTTAAAGCAGGCGTGCCCGTCGCGGATCGTGGCGAGGATTTCGCCATCGTCGAGGGTAAAGCGGCGTCCCTCCTGCGCCCAGGTTTGCGCCAGGTTCGTTTGACTGGGCGAGTCCAGCGCGTCGCGTTGCAGCAGCGCGGCGGCCATGTTTTCCGCCGCCAGGGCGTACCATCTGGCCTGCAGATTATCGAGGGTCACGGCGGTGTGTTGATACATGACCGAGGTGCGTTCGGTCATGGCGCTGGCGAGGATCATCATCAGGGCGAGGATGAACAGCACCATCAGGAGCGCGACGCCGCGTTGCCGATTTTTCACTGGCCGCCCCCCGGGGTAAGTAAAAACAGGCGGGTTATCTCCCCGCTGTTCGCCAGGGTCAGGGTGATCTCCAGCCCCTGCGGCAGCGTCTGAGGGCGGTCCCAGGTCTCCTGCCAGCGCCCGTCGGCATAAAACCGCAGGCGAAATGCCGTCACCTCGCGCAGCAGCACCCGGACCGTCGGCTGGCTCCCGGTCAGCGGATCCTGCTGATCGAAGCTCAGCCGTTCAAGCTGCTGCTGGCGCAGGCGGTAGCTGACGTTCTGGATCTCCGAGCGCGGGAGGATCCCCAGCGGATTCGGCCAGCCGCTGCGGCTGAAGGCCAGCCCCCAGTCATCGCTCTGCAACTGAAAACGTCCGGCAAAGAAAAGCGTGTCGCTGTTTCTGGCGCGACGGGGAATGATGTGCGTGACATCGTCGGCTATCTGGCGAAAAGCGCGCTGGAGGGCGGCGATCTGCTGGCTCTTCTCACGGGTGAGGCCATCGGCGCGGATGACGTTCTGCAGCACCATCACGGCGGCGGCGCTGAGGACGGCGAGGATAGCCAGCGCCAGCAGCGTTTCAATCAGGGTGAAACCGCGCATTTTCGTTATCATGGCGGCGTCACCCAGGTGCGCAGAGTCGCCAGCGGCGCGGGATCGCTTTTTTGCCGCCGGACCTCCACGTCCAGCGCCCGCAGCTGCGGCAGCGCGGTTTCCACCCCCTGCCAGCGGACGAACCAGCGCGCCCCGGCGGCCTCCACGGTGGTTTCAGACCAGCTGAGGGCAGGCCAGCGTTTCTCCAGCCGCAGCTGCACCAGCTGATTATCCGCCAGCCAGCTGGCAAGGATTTTCTCTTCCATACGCCCGAGCTGCCGCGTCTGCTGCAGGGTGGATTGCATCACCGCCAGGCCGGCGAGGGCGAAAATCACCAGCGCGACCATCACTTCGATAAGCGTCATTCCGCTCTCGCGTTTCATGGCTGCTCCCGCGCCGCCAGCGGCTGACTGTCGCCCTGGGCGTCGATGTTGATGCCCGTCGCGGCGTCAATCCGCAGCTGAAACGGGGTGACTTCGCCGCCGGGAAAGATGAGCACGTCGGGCTGCTCGCCCGGCGTCCACGCCTGGCCGTTAGGAAAGCGCAGCGTCAGCCTGGCCCGCGGGAGGGTTTCCGCCGTGGTGGCGCGCCCGGCCTGCAGCGGCAGCCACTGCGCGTTGCCCCAGCGGTCGTCAGCCGCCGCCGGGGCGCCTTCGTCGGCAGGCTGCAGGCGCATAAACTGCCAGCGGTCAGGGTGGATAACGATCCCGAAGAGCTGGCCGGTTTGCTGCCCGCGCTCGCGGACAAAATCCAGCTGCGCCTGAAAGCGCGCCAGGATCTGCGTGGCCTCCTGGGTGCGGGCGGAGGGAAACGCCAGCAGCACCATGCTGGCGCTGACGCCGATCAGCAGCAGGACCAGCATCATTTCCAGGAGGGTGAAACCGCGCTGAGACACTATTTCTTCCCGAGGGTCCAGTTGCCGATGTCGTCATTGGTGTCGGGCATCCCGTCCGGGCCGACGCTGAAGACGTCGATGGCGCCATGCTGACCGGGGCTTAACAGCTGATACTCATTTCCCCATGGGTCCTGCGGCAGGCGGCGGATATAGCCGCCTTCCGGGTAGTTGCGGGCATGCGGCTCGACGGCCGGGGCGGTCACCAGCGCCTGCAGACCCTGTTCGGTATTCGGGTAGCGGCTGTTGTCCAGCTTATACATGTCCAGCGCCCCCTCGAGCGCCACCAGATCGCTGACCACCTTCTGGCGGTCCGCTTTCTCCTTGTTGCCCATCAGGTTAGGTACCACCAGGCTGGCGAGGATACCGAGAATGACGATCACCACCATAATTTCCAGTAACGTGAAGCCGCGTTGCCGTTGCATAGTTTTCTCCATTAATACAGTCACATACTCATAAGGGTATTCAGTTGCAGGATCGGCTGCAGGATGGCCAGCACGATAAACAGCACCATGCCGGCCATGGTGACCACCAGCAGGGGTTCAAACAGGCTGAGGGACATCTGGATCTGCGCGCTCAGTTCCCGGTCCTGGTTCTCCGCCGCGCGCTCCAGCATGGCGGTCAGCTCACCGCTCTGTTCGCCGCTGGCGATCATGTAGCGCATCATCGGCGGAAACAGCGCCGTGGCCTCCAGCGCGCGATGCAGGCTGACGCCTTCGCGCACCGACTCGCTGGCGGTCTCCAGCTGGCTGCGCGCCCAGGCATTGCTGAGAACGCCCGCGCTGATGCGCATCGACAGCAGCAGCGGCACCGCGCTAGCGTTGAGAATACTTAAGGTGCGGGCGTAGCGCGCGCTGTTGACGCTGCGCGTCACGCGGCCGATGACCGGCAGGCGCAGCAGCGCCCGGTCCCAGGCGAGCCGCCGGGCAGGCTGGCGCAGCAGATAGCGCAGCCCCAGCAGCGCCAGTAACGACAGCAGCACCAGCCAGGGGCCCGCGCTGCGCACCATGTCGCTCAGGCTCATCAGCAGCCGGGTAGAGAAGGGCAGTGCCTGTTTAAGATGGACAAACTGCTCGACGACTTTCGGCACCACGGTGGAGAGCAGAATGGCGATCACGCTGATGGCGACCAGCGTCAGCACGATGGGGTAGATCATCGCCTGCAGCAGGCGGGCGCGAAGCTGCTGGCGCTGCTCGGTATAGTCCGCCAGCCGATTCAGCACGCCGTCGAGATGGCCGGAGGTTTCGCCAGCCGCCACCATGGCGCAGAACAGGCCGTCGAAGCAGGCGGGATAGCCGCGCATCGCCTCCGCCAGCGAATGGCCTTCGAGCACTTTGCTCCGCACCCCGGCCATTAACGTTCTCAGCGGCGCCTTTTCGCACTGTTGGGCGACGGCATCGAGCGCTTTCTCCAGCGGAATGCCGGCGGCGACCAGGGTGGCCAGCTGGCGAGTGAGCAGGGCTAAATCACCGGCGCTGGTGCGCCGGGTAAGGAGACCGCCGCGCCACAGCCGGCTCGCCGGGTCGGCGGCGGCCACTTCCAGCGCCAGCCAGCCTTTGTCCCGCAGCAGCTGGCGGGCGTGGCGGGCGGAGTCGGCTTGTTGAACGCCGCGGCGGGTTTTGCCCTGCGCGTCCAGCGCCTGATAGCGAAACAGGGCCATCTCAGACGCTGTCCGCCGTTTGCTGTTCGGTGACCCGCATCACCTCCTCCCAGCTGGTGATCCCCGCCAGCGCTTTATCGCGCCCGGCATGGCGCAGGGTCTGCCAGGCCGGCCCCAGCTGCTGGATCAGGGTGATCTCATTTTCGCCGCGGTGGATGGCGGCGCGGACGCGGTCGTCGATCGGCAGCAGCTCGTGAATGCCGGTGCGTCCGCGATAGCCGGTGAAATTACACCGGGCGCAGCCTTTTGGCTGCCACAGCGGCGTGCCGGCCGGGACCGCCATCTGCCGGGCGGTATCGGCATCCGCCTGCGTGGGCTGACGGCAGTGCGGGCACAGTTGGCGCACCAGCCGCTGCGACATCACCGCCAGCAGCGACGTGGAGAGTAAAAAAGGCTCCACGCCCATATCCTGCAGACGGGAAATAGCGCCCAGCGCGCTGTTGGTGTGCAGGGTCGACAGCACCAGGTGGCCGGTGAGCGAGGCCTGAACGGCGATCTGCGCGGTTTCGCTGTCGCGGATTTCGCCCACCATGATCACGTCCGGGTCCTGGCGCAGGATGGAGCGCAGGCCGGAGGCGAAGGTCATGCCCGCCCGGACGTTGAGCTGTACCTGCCGGATGCCGTCAATGCGGTATTCGACGGGATCTTCAAGCGTGATGGCGTTCACGTCCGGCTTGTTGAGAAGCTGGAGGATGGAATAGAGGCTTGTGCTCTTGCCGCTCCCGGTGGGGCCGGTGGACAGGATCATGCCGTAGGGCCTTTCGATCGTTTGGGAAATGGTCTTGCAGTCCTTGTCGCTCATGCCGAGCTTGTCCAGCGTGTAGACGTGGTTGGTGCTCATGTCGAGCAGACGCATGACCACGTTTTCGCCGTAGATGGTCGGCAGGGTGGAGACGCGGACGTTGATTTCCCGGCGGTCTACCATCATGGTGAAACGCCCGTCCTGCGGCACGCGGGTAATGGAGATGTCCATATTCGCCAAAATCTTGATACGCGAGACGATGGAGGCCCCGACGCTTTTCGGGGGCGAGGGCGTTTTGCGGAGCTTGCCGTCGATGCGGAAACGGATCTGGATGGAATCCTTTTCCGGGCTGATGTGGATGTCGCTCGCCGATTCGCGTACCGCCTGCGTCAGGATGGAGTTGACGAGGCGGACCACCGGGGCTTCGTCGGGCTGGCCGAGCTCGTCTTTGGGCGTTTCACTGGCGATGAGCAGGTCGTCGGACGCCACGGGCTGATCGGGCAGAGCGGTAAAGCTCTCCATCACCCCGTCCATCGTATTGAAATGGCCGTACAGCGCGGCGTAGAGCTGGGTGAACTCCTGCCGGAGGCACATGACCGGCTCCACTTCGCGGTCCGTGACGATTTCAATGCGGTCCAGCGCGTCGATATCCAGCGGGTCCATCATCGCCACGACCAGCACATCCCCGCGGATGAGCAGGGGGACGGCATTGGTGCGCTGCGCCACGTCGGCGGGCAGGCGGTCGGAGAGGGACAGGTTCAGCGGGAAGCGGGAGGGCGTGTAGCGTTCGATGCCGGTTTGGCGGCACACGGCGTCCACAACGTCGCTCTCGCGGCAGATGCCCTGTTTGATCAGGTACTCGCCGAGCTTCATGCCGCTGCTGCGCTGGCCCTGGAGGGCGGCTTCAAGCTGGTCGGCGCTGAGCAGGCCGGAGGCCAGCAGCAGTTCGCCGAGTCTCATTCGTGTATGCATGTGCTATCTCCTCGCGGCCCCGGCCGAGGGCGCGGGAAGCGCCCCGTTCCGGAGCGAAGGGCTTTCGCTCATGGAAGGCGCGGACGGGAGCGGCGGCAGTTCCCGCGTGGGCAGGATTTCCGGCGTGATGAAGATAAGCACTTCCTCCATCGTCTTGCCCTTGCTCTCGTGGCCGAAAACGTACTTGCCGCCGGGGATGTCCTTGAGCCCGGGAACGCCCGCGTTGATGTCCGTCCCCTTTTCCTTGGTCAGGCCGGAGATGACCACGGTTTCGCCGTTGCGCATGATGAGGGTCGTTTCGGTCTGCTTCTTGATGATGAAGGGATTGCCGTCCACGGAACGGGAGGTGTCCACTTCGTCCTTCTTGACCAGCACTTTGAGCTTGAGGTTGTCGCCGTCGATGACGTTGGGCGTCATCTCAAGGCGCAGGACCGCGTCTTCGAACTTGACCTCGCGGTCGCCCATGTTGCTTGTGGAAACATAGGGGACCTTTTCGCCGTTCTCGGTGTAGGCCATCTTGTTGTCCAGCGTGGTGATGGAGGGCGAGGACAGGATGTTGATGTTGCCGTCCTTTTCCATGAGGTTGAGCTGGACTTCGAGCATACTGCCGCCGACCTTGCCGAACAGGAAGCCGAGGGAGCCCATGTCGTTGGACGCGATGCCGGAATAGTCGAGGCCGAAAGGCGCGCCGCCGAGGCCGGAGCCGTGCGTTCCGGTCAGGCCGCCGGTGACGGGGTCCTGACCCTGCGTGCCGGACGCGCCGGAGCCGATCCACGCGTGGTTGCCGTTGTTGAAGGAACCGGAACGCCAGACGCCGCCCCACTGCACGCCGAGTTCGCGGGCGGTTTCCTTGGTGGCTTCCACGATGTAGGCCTTGAGGTGGACCTGCGGGCGCGGGCGGTCGAGGTTGTCCACAAGCCGGATAATACGTTGCTGATCCTGTTCCGTGGCTTGGATGATCAGGGCGTTGCTGTGTTCGTCCACTTCGATGACGGCGGCCTGCCCGCCTTGCCCGTTGGCGGCGGTGAGGAATTTGGTGAGGCTCTGCTGCAGGGCCGCGGCTTCGGCATAGCGCACGCTGACCACGCTGACGGTGAGCGGCGAGTTCTGGCGGGAGATGAGCTCCTGCTGGGCAAGCTGGTTGTCGAGCGTCTGGAGGTTGATTTCCTTCTGTTTTTCCACGGCGGTCAAGACTTGCAGGATGTTGCCCTGCCAGCGGTATTGCAGGCCGTTGGCGCGCAGCAGCCCTTGGAACACGTCCCGCCACGGGGATTTCTGGACATTGAGGCTGACCGTCCCGCTTACGCCGGGACTGAGCATGACGTTGACCCCGGCGGCGGCCGCGAGGCTGCGCAGGGCGACGCCCACATCCACGTTGTGGAGCTTGAGGGTGACGGGAATGGTGGGCAGGGGACGGGACGCGGCCTGTTCCTGTTTTTCCGTGTGGCGCATGATCACGCGGGGCTCGGGGCGCAGATCGGAGGGCGCGGGCGAATAGCCCTGCGAATCCTGCGAGAGCTGCTTCCAGTGATCCATGAACTCCTGCTTTTTGTCTTGCTTGGGGGAGCAGGCCGCGAGCAGACAGAACAAGGCCAGGAGGCAAAGGATGGAAACGGGCCGTTGTCGCATAGTATTCTCCACTCGCCGCAAGGACGCGGCGAAGCTGTTCGTTGAGAGGCGCGGCTTATATGTCGTCCCCGGAGTAGGGCAGGGTCCATTCGGCGTTCCGCGACGGCGAATAGAGGCGCACGCCGTCGGAACCGATGAACCGGATCACGTCGCCGGTATTGGGGAGCGTGTCGCCCACGCCGTATTCCAGCCCGCCGATGATGGCGAGAGCTTCCTTTCCGGCCTGCACATAGCCGGAATAGACGAGGCCCGAGGCGTTCGCGGACGCCGCCTGCTGCGCGTCGGGCAGCCCGTTTGCCGGAAGGGTGAACGGATTGCGCGGGGCCGGGCGCAGCGAGGAGGCGAGGATGTAGCGCTGGCCGTCCGACAGCGGGAGGGCCTGCAGGCGCGCCGTGACCTCTCCGGCGACGGCCCGGGCCTGTTGCAGGGAGCTGTCTGTGCCGGAAGGCGCCGGGGAAGGCAGCAGCGTCGAAAGGCCGAACTGGATGCCTCCCCCCATGACGGCGGCGCCCATGGCCGCCAAAAGTATCTTTTCCCGTAGCGTCATCGTATCAGCCCTTCATCAGTGCCGCGGCGTGTTGGCCTGTTGCGTGAACGTGGCCCATATCCCCAGCGAGTATGCGGGAAGCGCGCCGGAAGGGGTGACGTTCAAAAATTCCATGCCGGAAAGCCACGGCTGTTCGCTCAGCAGGAGGACAAGGCGCCGGAAATTGTCGGGAGGGCCGGAAAGGGTGCCGTCCAGACGGATGCGGTTCTTTTCCACGACGGTTTCGGCGGCGGGGACGAAATGGGAGCTCTGCATCCCGGACAGGCTGACCATTTCCTGCAGCGAGGTGACGATGAGCGGCAGGGTGTCCGGCGTCGGCAGGGTTTTGGTCGCTCCGAGAAGGCGTCGGGTTTCCTCGCGCCGGGCATTGAGCCCCTCCATGAGCGGCTGAAGGGTTTCCTGCACCTGTATCCGGGTTTCGAGTTCTTTGATGTCCGCTTCGAGCTTCCACGTAACATACCAGAGCGGGGCGAGGCAGAACAGCAGCACGCACAGCGCCATCACGCCCTGAAGCGCGAGGGCCCTGAGGGGGAACCATGCCGGGACGATCGGGAGACGCATGTTACACCAGCCTCAGCGTTGCGACGAAGGAGAGGATTTCCGTATCCGTCTGCTGCTTTTCCACAACCAGGGACAGAACCATCGGCGAGTGCTCCAGCTGGCTGAGGAATTCAGCAAGCTGCGACTCGCGCTGGAGCATGTCGCCCACCACGCTTCCGGTGAGCACGGCGACGGCGCTTTCTTCGGGTTCGGATGGTTTCTTTGTGCCGCGCGGCGCTTCCTGCTTGCCGGGATTCACGTCCTTGAACGTAACCCGCATACCCGTGATATGGATGGCCTCGGGGGTGAAGGTCGAGAGTTCGGTCATGAGCGCGGCGGCGATGCGGCGTTTCGCCAGTGTCCGGGCCTGCACCTGCCATTTCTGGGTGTCGGCCAGATTGTTCCTGAGTTGATCCGGCGTGTAGAGCACGGGCCACGAGGCGATCCGGCTTTCCAGCTCGGCCTTGTGCGCTTTCTCGTCCAGATAGCCCATGTACAGTTTGCCGCAGAAGGCCAGAAGCAGCATGAGCACGACGGTCGTGAGCCCTATCGAAAGGAACGTGATCCGCATCTGCCGTTCCCTGCTCTTCTGATCCTTGTAGGTCATGATCGCATTGGGCGTATACGCCGGGGCGGAGAGGCTCAGGCCGATGGATTGCAGCAGGCTTTCGTCGGCGGATCTGGCCAGCGCCTTTTCCAGATCCGTAGCCGCGCCGGGCGTGGTCTGCCCGTCAAAGCGCAGCGGGCGGCAGGGGAGGCCGAGGGTGGTTTCGAACTTTTTCAGCGCAAGCGCCATGCAGCCGCCGGGGGCGAACACAATGACGCCCTGAATGTTCGGCATTCCCATAGCGTTGCGGAAGTGGTCGGCGGTGCGTTCCAGCTGCCTGGCCAACCTCCCGAGAGGCTGGGAAAGGCGCAGAAGCAGGCGTTCCTCTTCTTCGGGCGTGCGGCGCCTGTTTTCGCAGAGCAGGTGCAGGCCTTCTTCATAGGAAATTCCATCGTCCGGAATTTTTTCGGCGAGGGAGGATAGGGGCGCTGCGGGCACGGAAGGCGCGACAGGTGCCGAAGCCATGTCCATATCCATTGGGGACAGCTGTGGAAGGGACAGCTCCAGCGGCAGGGATTCCGGCTGCAGGATCAACGGGAACGGGTCCGAGGGCGACGTGAATGATGAAACGGCCTGCTGCCGTTCGGAGTGAGGCCCGGCAAGCTCCCCGCCCAACGCCTCCATCGGCAGGTGCTGCGGCATGGGCGGCACAACTGGAGGCGGAGGCGTTTTCTTGCGGCCGCCGCCGTAGGATTCCTGCAACGCCGTGACGAGGCTTCTCAGGCCGGTTTTGATGGTCCGGCTGAGCGCGATGTTGGTACCGGAAAAGATCTCGATGCGAGTGGAGTCCTCTCCTATGTCGGCGAAGGCGAAATGTTCCCACGGCGAGGACAGCCAGCCCGAAGCGAACAGGTTTTGCGCGTAGATGTTCCCGGAGGTGATGCCCGCCGGAGAAACGCCGGCCGCGGCGAGCGTATGCCTGACGGTGTTGACCGCGCCTTTGTTGGCGATCATGGCTGTGACGGGGAGGCGGGGCACGCCTTTGTCCAGCACTTCGGCGTCCACACGATAGTCGAAGATGTTTTCGGCCTCGTCGAACGGTTTTTCCCGGATCGCGGTCATCTTGGCAATGGCGTCGCGATCTTTAGGGCTGACTTTGGGAATGCGGTAATGGCGAAGCTCATCCTGCCCGTCGGGGAGCCGGACCCATATGTCCGCGTCGCGTCCGCCATGAGGCAGGAAGGCGCTCAACGCCTCGCGTATCCTGTCGGCGAGGCCCGGTGTTTCCCAGTCCATGGTTTCCGGGATGCTGAAGCTCTGAATGGCCTCAAGGATCGGTGTGCTTCCAGCGCGGCGTTGTACAAGGCAGATCCTGCCCTTGCCGACATCAATACCCACAACCGAGCGCTCTTTGCCGAACAAAGAACGGTGGGGCGCGGCCGGAGGAATCTGGAGGGGTGGGGCGAAAGAAGCGGGAGCGTCGTCTTTCTGGGGTGTACTGCGGATATGATCCAGCAGCTTCTGTGTGGCACTGGCCTGGCTTGCGGATAAAGACACGTTAACACCCCGTCGACTATCAATTGGAATTAAATGATATCCGCCAACGGTGACGAGAGCAAGAGCGTTCTTGTCCTTTTTACCGGGCAGAGGCGTTAAAAGTACGCCGGAGGCGGAACGTGGTGTCGTGCCCCATTCAATTATGGTTTTTCATATAGAAGATGCTGGAAACGCGTTCGTTTCGGCGCAGGGTACAGGAAGGGAGGGCGGACGTGCCGCTTCTTTTTTCATCCCGGCAGGATGCCCCGGTTTTTGAACGCGGGGACAGGTGCCCCTCATGAATCAAAATAAGGAGGAAGAAACATGATGCTTCTTCCTCCTTTTCGGAGACCGGGAATGGGTACCCTTCCCGGCGATATCCGAGGCCGGGCCTCAGTTCGTTGCGTTAGTCGCGGCGGGGACGGCGTTCGCGGCGTTCGCCGCGATCCCCACGGTCACCGCGATGATCGCGGTCGCCTTCGCCGCGCGGAGCGCGGGCGGGGCGGGCGGTGTCCTCGGGCTTCCATTCGATGCCCTGTTCTTCGAGGAGGACGGCCTTGCGGCTGGCACGGATGCGGTCGCCGTTGATTTCGATGACCTTCACCAGCATGTCTTCGCCGAGGTGGGCCACGTCGGAAGCCTGCGCCACGCGGCTGGTATCAAGCTGCGAAATGTGCACGAGGGCTTCGACATTGGGCATGATTTCCACAATGGCGCCGATTTCCAGCACTTTGCGGACCTTGCCCATGTAGTTCTTGCCGAGGTCGGGGCGCTGGTCATAGTACTGCACCAGTTCCTTGGCCTGTTCCATGGATTCGGCTGTGGGGGCGAAGATGGAGATGCGGCCGCTGTCTTCGATGTCCACGGAAGCGCCGGTGGCGGCGGTGATCGCCTTGATGTTCTTGCCGCCGGGTCCGATGATCATGCGGATGACTTCGGGGTTTACGAAGACTTCGGCATGTTGCGGGGCATACTTGGAGAGTTCGGCGCGGGGGCCGTCGATGGCCTTCTTCATTTCGCCGAGGATATGCAGGCGGGCTTCATGCGCCTGACGCATGGCCTTGCGCATGATCTCGGTGGTCAGGCCGGTGATCTTGATGTCCATCTGCACGGCGGTTACGCCTTCGGCGGTACCGGCAATCTTGAAGTCCATGTCGCCGAGGGCATCTTCGTCGCCGAGGATGTCGGTCAGCACGATGAAGTTGTCGCCTTCCTTGATGAGGCCCATAGCCACGCCGGCGACCGGATCGGAAATCGGCACGCCCGCGTCCATGAGGGACAGGCAGCCGCCGCACACCGCGGCCATCGAGGAGGAACCGTTGGATTCCAGCGTTTCGGCCACCACGCGGACGGTGAAGGGGAAGCCGTCGCCCGCGGGGATGATGGGCTTGAGGGCTTTTTCGGCCAGCGCGCCGTGGCCGATTTCGCGGCGGGACACGCGGACGGGCTTCACTTCGCCCACGGAGAAGGGCGGGAAGTTATAGTGCAGCATGAAGGTCTTGGTCACGTCGCCGGTGAGCGAATCCATGCGCTGGTTGTCCGTGGAGCTGCCGAGCGTGGTCACGCACAAGGACTGCGTTTCACCGCGCGTGAACAGCGCGGAGCCGTGGGCGCGGGGCAGGATGCCGGGCTGGATTTCAATGGGGCGCACGGTCTTGGTGTCGCGTCCGTCGATGCGGGTACCTTCGTCAAGGATGCGCTTGCGCACGACCTTCTTTTCGATGTGGCCGATGATGTCGCCGACGGAGGAGAGGGCCTTTTCGTCTTCGCCATAGGTCGGATCGGCCTTGAGGGCTTCGACGATCTTTTCCTTCACGAGCTTGCGGGCGTCCTTGCGGGCCATCTTTTCGGGCACGCGCATGGCGGCTTCGAGGCCGGCTCCGGCGGCAAGTTCTTCGATGCGGGCGAGCAGGGCCGCGTCGTCTTCCTGCGGGGTGAAGGCCATCTTCGCCTTGCCCGCAAGCTCGCGCAGCTTGACCTGCGCTTCGACGAGGGGCTGGATTTCCTTGCGGCCCCATTCGAGGGCGTCGATGATCACGTCTTCGGGAACAAAGGTGGCTTCGCCTTCAACCATGACCAGTGCGTCGGCGGAAGCGGCGAACACGATGTTCAGGTCGCTTTCGGCCATTTCCTTGACGGTGGGGTTCAGGATGAACTGGCCGTTGATGCGGCCGATGCGTCCGCCGGCGACGGCTTCGGCGAAGGGCAGGGGCGACAGCATGACGGCGGCGGAAGCGGCCGTGATGGAGAGCACGTCGGATTCGTTTTCCTGGTCGGAGGAAATGACGCTGGCGAGCACCTGCACGTCTTCGGGGAGGCCCTTGGGGAACAACGGGCGGATCGGGCGGTCGATGAGGCGGGAAACGAGGGTTTCGCGCTCGGACGGACGGCCTATTTCGCGGCGGAAGAAGCTGCCGGGGATACGGCCCGCGGCATACATGCGCTCGGAATATTCCACGGTCAGCGGGAAGAAGCCGCGGTCGAAGTCGAGGGGCTGTGAACAAACGGTAACGAGCACGACGGTGCCACCGCACTGGATGGTAACGGAGCCGTGGGCCTGCGTAGCGACGCGGCCGGTCTCAAGGATGATTTCCTTGCCGCCGATGGTGGCGGAAACCCGGGTGGGGGCTTTTCTAAAACTCATGGTGAATCCTTTTCTCTTCGGGAAGGAGACTCCGGGAACAATATCGATCCAAACGTCGATCCTGTTCGCGGAAACTCCTTCTCATGACGGGTTTAAGGTTGATGATGTGGAAAGGGGGAGCCCAAGGCTCCCCCCCCGAAAACGCAGTTACTTGCGCAGTCCCAGCTTTTCGATGAGAGCGCGGTAACGCTGAATATCTGTGCTCTTGAGGTAGTTCAGCAGGTTGCGGCGCTGACCGACGAGCTTGAGCAGACCACGGCGGGAGTGGAAGTCCTTCTTGTGTTCCTTGAAGTGCCCGGTGAGGCCTTCAATGCGGGCGGTGAGCAGAGCCACCTGAACTTCCGGGGAGCCGGTGTCGCCTTCATGCTTGGCGTGAGCTTCGATAACAGCCTTTTTCTGAGCGGCGTCCATGACCACAGCGATATCCTCCGAATGGGTTGCGTTAGTTCCAAAGCCCCCTGAGGACCTTCCAGGCGGGGCCGCCGGAGACGGCTTCGGCGAGCGCGAGAGGCTGTCCGTCGGGCGAGAGCAGGACGGCGTTGGCGCCGGGAACGCACGGGATGTCCGTTCCGCCCTGTGCTCTGGAGCGCGCGCGGCGCGCTTCCGTCCACACAAGGATCTTGCCGTTTTTCGTGTCCGCCTCTTCCTGTCCGGTCACGGTGATCGTGGGCCAGTGGGGGAGAGCGGCGGTCACGGGGATGACCCGTTCAGGCAGCGTTTCGGGCTCGGCGAGCAGCGTGTCCAGCGGACAAGCCCTGTCGAGGCCAAAGGGGTGGCTATACTCCCGAATCAGTTCCGTGAGCACGGCTCCGCACCCCAAGCGCGTCCCCAAGCTGTGGGCGAGGGACCGTATGTAAGTGCCGGAACTGCAAATGACTCGGAAGGTAACGTACGGAAGCTCAACCCTGAGGACTTCCGCACGCGAAATTTCGATGGTCTTGATTTTGAGCGGGGTTTCTTTCCCCTCCCGGGACAGCTTGTAGAGGGGCTGACCTTGATGCTTGGCCGCCGAATAGGGCGGTACGGGCTGTTCACTCGTGCCCACCCAGCCGGCGATGACGTCGGCCACGGCTTCGGCGGTCACATGGTCCCACGGCGCTTCGGCGGTAATCTGGCCGTCGGCGTCCCACGTATCAGTGGTCTGCCCGAGCCGGACAGTGCCCTGATAGGCTTTGACGCCTCCCGCCATGAGATATCCGGAGATTTTGGTCGCGTGCCCGAGAAGCACCAACAGAACGCCCTGAGCCATCGGGTCCAGGGTGCCTGCGTGTCCTATCTTTTTCTGCCCCAACCGTTTGAATCGGTTGGTACACTGGGCGGACGAGAGCCCGCGTGGCTTGTCGACCACAAGAAGACCGTGCTGTTGTTCCATATGAGGTGAATACTCTATACATTTTTTTTCCGGTCGTCCAGTGGTTCTTGTGAGAGATGTGGAAGTTCGAAGGCGTCCTGGGAGGCAGCGCCTTTCGGAGGACAGGTCCCCTCCTCTGCGTATCCCGCTCCAGCGGCTTTTGACTGGCGGATATCCGGAGCTGTCTGCCGGCCCGGGCCGCCTGCCATGCGACCCCATCCAGAGAGGGGGCAGGGAAGCGTTGAGTTTCCGTCAGGTTTCCGGTAATCGGAACGGTCATCTTCGCTTCTGATGGTTTCAAGAGGAGATGGATGGTTCAATGGGTTGGCCTCGCCTGACGTTCCCGCAAGGGCGCGGCGGCAAGGCTGATCCCATGCGGATTTTCTCTGCCGAGGGCCGTTTTGCTCTCATGCTCTCCCCCGATTTTTTTCAAAGGATTTTCTATGGATATATCCCTTCCTGATGCCGAATCGACCGTCGAGTTCGGCAGGCAGCTTGGCCGGGCGCTGAACGAGCAGTACGCCGAGGGCGGCGAGCAGGTTCATATCATATTGTTCTACGGCGATCTGGGCTCAGGCAAGACCACGTTCACACGCGGCTTCATCGAAGCGTTGCCCGGAGGGGAGAATGCGGAAGTCTCCAGCCCGAGCTTTACCCTGTGCAACAGCTATCCCACGACGCCCTCCGTCATCCATTGCGATCTGTACCGCTCGGAGGGCGCATTGCCCGATGAAGTGGACGAGGCGCTGGATACGGAATCCGGACTGGTGCTCGTCGAATGGGCCGAGCGGATTGCGGCCGAGAATTTGCCCCCGAAACGTCTGGACATCCTGTTTCAAGTCTGCAAAAATAACAGGTTGGTAACGCTGTCCCCCTATGGGAAGGCGGCGCACTGCGTATTGCAGAAACTGGCTCGTCTCCGCGATTCCGGGGAATGACGGCAAAGAGGAAGGGTTTCTGCCTCACAGGTCACGATGAAGGACTCAGCTATGCGTATTCTGGTACAAAAATTCGGAGGGACGTCCGTAGCCGACATCGACCGCCTAAAAATGGTGCGTGGTAAGGTGAAAGCCGCTCTGGATCAGGGATACAAGGTAGTCGTGGTGCTTTCCGCCAAGTCCGGGAAGACCAACAAACTGCTGGATCTGTCGACCCGTTGGGCCGCAGAGCCTGATCTGGCGGAAGTGGACAGTCTGCTTTCCACGGGCGAGCAGGCCTCGATCGCGCTTTTCAGCATGTTGCTCAAGGACTCCGGCATCAAGGCGCGTTCGATGCTCGGCTGGCAGATCCCGATCATCACGAATGATGAATTCGGCCGTGCCCGCATCCTCTCCATTGATGCCTCCCGCATCCATAAGGAGCTTGAGGCGCACGACGTGCTCGTGGTCGCCGGGTTCCAGGGCTCGACGGAAGACGGGCGCATCACCACGCTCGGCCGTGGCGGGTCCGATACGTCCGCCGTGGCGCTGGCCGCCGCTCTGGATTCCTGCGAGTGTGAAATCTATACGGATGTGGACGGGGTCTATACGACGGACCCCAATCTGTGCTCCACGGCTCGCAAACTCGATCGCGTCACCTATGAGGAAATGCTTGAAATGGCTTCCATGGGTGCGAAGGTATTGCAAATCCGTTCTGTGGAGTTCGCAAAGAAGTATAATGTTCCCGTTCACGTGCGCTCCACGTTTTCTGATGATCCGGGAACGCTGGTCGCCCAGGAGGACGCCATGATGGAAGCCGTGCTCGTCTCCGGCATTGCATATGACAAGGATCAGGCCCGTGTAACCGTATGCGGGGTTCCTGACCGCCCCGGCGTCTCCGCCGCCCTTTTTGCGCCGCTGTCCGAAAACGGCATCATGGTTGACATGATCATCCAGACCGCCAGCCGCGAAGGCGTGACCGACATGACGTTCACCGTGTCCCGCAAGGATCTGGAGAAAGCCATTCAGCTCATGAAGGAAATCGTCGCGAGGATCGGCGGTACGGGCGTGGAACACGACCCCTATGTCGCCAAAGTCTCCGTCATCGGCGTGGGAATGCGTAACCACACCGGCGTGGCGACCAAGGCCTTCGCCGCCCTGCAGCAGGAAAACATCAACATCCAGATGATCAGTACGTCCGAGATTAAGATTTCCTGTCTGATCGACGAAAAATACACCGAACTCGCTGTGCGCACCCTGCACGACGCGTTCGAACTGCACAAGCCTGATCACGCCTAGCCGTGCAAGCAAACTGATGCGAAGGCCCGGAGAGTCCTCTTTCCGGGCTTTTTCATGAGTATCATCCCGGAAAACGCATATTCTCATAGTGCAATAAAACAAAAAGGTTGGATATTGAGAAGAAAACGTTTTGGAAAAAATTCCAAAAAATGGTTGACAGAGAGCGGGGTCTGGGGCAAGATATACAAATGCTTCGGCTGCGTGGTGAAAACAACCTGCAGCTGTTGTGTCGTCACTGTGACAGCACAGTAACGGTTTTTTGAAAAAAAGCAGAAGAAAGCGGTTGACAGCGAGAG
>ERZ781275.366-NODE-366-length-54466-cov-4.281524_pt1 | contig 54466 bp, 53 predicted proteins | sample MGYA00375853_ERZ781275 | MGnify/ENA primary metagenome ERZ781275 (study PRJEB29790, sample SAMN03653691) | human gut metagenome | host: Homo sapiens | place: USA: Dallas, Texas | collected 2012-07-23 | study: EMG produced TPA metagenomics assembly of the Gut...
TGATTGCAGGCTTATTCGTTGGCTTTGTTATGAATGCATTCTCAACCCATTCTTTCTTCAAGGAGGACAGCGCCATTCCGGATTTCATCACCGTTTGGTTTGATACACTGATTCCGATTCTGATAATTCTGTTTGTCGGATGGTTGTTTATCTTCCAGCTGCATATTAGTATCTTTGACTGCATCTATACCTTATTCTCTCCGATTTTAAGTGCTGGTGACAGCTTCCTCGGCTTTGTGATTCTGTATTTCTTCGGTTATACCTTCCTGTATACCTTCGGTATTTCCACATGGGTGATCTATCCGATCGAATCCGCACTGATACTGCAGGGAATCGCAGCAAACCAAGCAGCGGTAGCAGCAGGAAATGCAGCCAGCGTCATAAATGCAGATGGCGTTTCCTATTATTTCACACTTGGTGGAGGGGGCTGTACATTAGCGCTCGGATTGATGATGCTGTTTATGGCAAAATCTAAGAAATGCAAGGTCATCGGAAAGGCTTCTTTGGTTCCGAATCTATGCAACATCAACGAACCGCTTGTATTTGGTGCTCCTATCGCGTTTAACCCGATTCTGATGATTCCTATGTGGATTATCGGACTGCTTGCCCCTGCACTGACGTGGTTCGCATTATACTTTGATATCCTGCCAAAGGTGACTACCTTATTCTCCTTCTGGTATCTGCCGGGGCCAATCTGCTCCTATGCGGTTGGAGGCATGATCGGGCTGCTGTTTACGCTATTCATATTCGTTTTATCCTGGATTATTTATTATCCGTTCTTCAAGGTGTATGACAGACAGTGTGTACAAAAGGAAGAAGAAGATGAATCTAAAAAAGAAGAAGTATCCAAACGTAAAGCAATGCGTCAACGAACAGAAAAAGCATAGGAAAGGAAGGGTGTTATGGAAAACACAACAATCGAAAAGCTCAACAGTGCTGCCATGCAAATCATTTTGCATGCAGGCGACTGCCGAAATCTGTTGAATGAGGCAGTCAATGCCCTCCTGGAAGATAAAAGCGAAGAGGATATAAAGGCTAAGATAGCTGCTGCGAAAAAGGAAATAACAAAGGCTCATGTGATTCAAACTGAAATGATACAAAGCTCAATCAATGAAGATGAGCTACATACTACACTGCTTTTCACCCATGCACAGGATACGCTGATGACAATCAACAGCGAGGTCAATTTAACACAAAACATGATTCGCCTGTATAGAAAGCTGGAAAAATAATATGTGGAAAACTGCAGACGGATTTCCGAAGAATTTTCTATGGGGTGGTGCGATTGCCGCTAATCAGGCAGAGGGTGCATGGAATGTCAATGGAAAAGGACCATCCATGGCAGATATTGAGCTTCTTCCAGAGCATTATGACCGCAAGCATGTTGTCGGCTTTCGCCATACAGCAAGTCAGATCCAAGAAGCACTACTGGATACAGAAGGCTATTATCCAAGAAGGAATGGCATAGATTTCTACCATACCTATAAGGAAGATCTTGCATTGATGAAGGAAATGGGATTCTCCTGCTTTCGTACATCGTTCAACTGGACACGCATTTTTCCAAACGGAGATGAGGAGCTGCCGAATGAAGAAGGACTAAAATTTTATGATGCCCTGCTTGATGAAATGCTACGCAACGGGATAGAGCCCGTCATGACCGTATCTCATTATGAAATGCCGGTTCATCTGATTACAAAGTACAAGGGCTGGTATGCACCTGAAATGATTGATTTCTTTGTTCATTTTTGTGAGGTGCTCTTCAAACGGTATCACAAAAAGGTCAAATATTGGATTTTATTGAATCAGATCAATTCCCTTGGCGGCTGGGGAGAGTTTGCCAGTCTGGGCATGGTGGAAGATGGATATGAAGACTGGGAAAGCGCAAAATATCAGGCCACCCATCATCAGTTTGTCGCATGTGCAAAAGCCACCAGGCTGGCTCATGAAATAGATAAAACCATGCAGATCGGCATGATGCTTGGAGATGATGCACTGTATCCGGCAACCTGTCGGCCGGAGGATGTTTTCGCCAATACACAGCGTATGCAGATGAGTATTTATTTCTACAGTGATATATTGCTGCGAGGAGAATATCCCGGCTATGCTCTTCGCTACTTCAAAGATCACCACATACAGCTCAATGTGAAGGAGGAAGAGCTGGAATTGTTAAAAAATCACACGGCTGATTTCCTTTCCTTCTCCTATTACTACACCCGCATTGTAGATGCACAGCAGCCATTCAAGCCAAAAGAAAATCCATATCTGCAGACCTCTTTGTGGGGTTGGGCTACGGATCCTCTCGGCTTCCGAAATTCACTAAATCAATATTGGGATCGCTATCACGTACCGATCTTTATCGCAGAGAACGGTCTGGGGGCAATGGATACGGTAGTGGATGGCTGTATCCATGATGATTATCGAATCGCCTATCTGAAGGAGCATATCAAAGCGATGAAGGAAGCAATTCGCGATGGCGTACAGATTTTTGGTTATGCCTCCTGGGGGCCTATTGATATCATCAGCTGTTCACAAGGGGAAATGAGCAAACGCTATGGATATATTTATGTGGATCGTGATGATCGCGGCAAGGGAAGCAATGCGAGAATCCGCAAGGATTCCTTCTACTGGTACGCCAGAGTGATTGCCTCGAATGGAGAAGATTTGTAAGATGCTATGTGCACCACATGATAAATTCAAACAAAGATGAACTATAGGGTACTCAGACTGATAAGAAACACAGAGAATCTACAGTATACACAGCGTTCGCTGATAAAAACATACAGTGAAGTATATATTGTGTCTTACGTTAAGAATCCGGCACAGAAAACAAGGATACATCAAATACCAGCTATAAAAAAAGTGCTGTCTGCTTACTTCTAACTTACAAATAGTATTGCTATGAATGAAGACGCGCAATTATATAAGGAAACACAAAGGGGCGTCGACTGCGCCCCTTTCCTATGAATGAAAAAGGAGAGATTTTGCCAAAAGCTGCAAAATCAAACAGGATATATGAAACAGAATGCAAAAGGATTTCCGAAGGACTTTTTATGGGGTGGTGCGATCGCTGCCAATCAGGCGGAAGGAGCATTCCTCGAGGGTGGACGCGGTTGGAGTGTCGCGGATATTCTCAAGGTTCAGGATAAAGGAGATCTTAAGAAAAAATCAAATAAGGAAACCTCTATGAAGGACATTGAGGCTGCTATGGAGGATACACAAGGGTATTACCCAAAGCGCTTTGGAATTGACTTTTACCATACCTATAAGGATGATCTGAAGCTGCTAGCCGGTACCGGGATGAAATCATTCCGTACGTCTATCAGCTGGTCAAGAATTTATCCCAACGGTGATGAAGAGCAGCCTAACGAGGAAGGTCTTCGCTTCTACGACCAACTGATTGATGAAATTATAAAAAATGGAATGGAACCACTGATCACGCTATCTCATTATGAAATGCCCCTGCATCTGGCGGTGACCTACAATGGATGGTATCATCGTAAAACTATCGATTTCTTTGTCAAATATGCGGAAACGATTATGCAGCGCTATAAAGACAAGGTGAAGTACTGGATCGTTGTCAACCAGATTAACCTGATTCATCATGAATCCTTCAATCATCTGGGAATCCCCAGTGATCGTGTGGAAAACCTTATGGAAGCAAAATATCAGGGAATACACAATGAATGCACTGCCAGTGCAATCATAACAAAAAAGGGACATGAGATAAATCCGAATTTTCAGATCGGAATGATGGTATACGATGGTCTCAGCGAGCCTTTAACGTGTAAACCAGAGGATGTATTCGCAAATATGCAGCGCAATCAGCGTGAGTATTTCTTTTCGGATCTGCTGCTACGTGGAGAATACCCGGGATATATGCTGCGTTATTTTCAGGAGCACGATATACACCTGGATATTCGGGAGGAGGATGAACGTGTGTTAAAGGAAAACCCTGCTGATTTTCTGGCTATTTCCTATTATTACACGTGTGCATCATCCAGTGAAAGCAATTCCCGTGCTGATGTAAATGACGATGGAGCGATATCCAATCCTTATATAGAGGCGAGTGAATGGGGCTGGGGAATCGATCCGCTTGGTCTTCGCACAGTGCTGAATTATTATTATGACCGTTATCAAAAACCGATTATCATTGCAGAAAATGGATTCGGAACCTATGATGAAATCAGTGCGGATGGATGTATTCATGATGAGCGCAGAATCGCATACCTTCGTGAACATATACGAAATATGAAGGAAGCAATTCTGGATGGGGTAGAGGTCATTGGTTACTATCCATGGGGTCCTATCGATATCATCAGCTGTTCCTCCTCCGAGATGAGCAAGCGCTATGGATTCATCTACGTCGATCAGGATGATTATGGAAATGGTACAAAGCAGCGGTTGAAAAAGGACAGCTATAACTGGTATCGAAGCGTAATTGCATCAAACGGCGAAAATCTGTAATAGGTAATATAAGGAAGCCGCAGTGCTATACAGGCAGCTATGCTTACATATATCGTCTGTATGAAACGGTTCTGCATGTATAAGAATCAATACGTTCAAAGCTTCCGCGTATAGAAGAGACAACCAATGCATAATATAAACAAAAAGAGAATTTAAAGCTACGAACGAATGCGTAGAATATAATTCTCTTTTCTTATATGTGTATGCCGATGTCTTACGCATAATACATGTGTAATTCTACATATCTGTTTCAATCTCACAAGCATGAGCGCAGGAAATCAGCTGCCGGATAGGCGATTGCTTCGCAAGCTTTTATCCATCCCTGTTCACCCCTTGCTGTGCACGCCGCCTTTCATCAACAGCTCCTCAATGTCACGATTGCAATCCAAATCATAGTCCCCAATCAGTTTGTCTGCATAATGATACTGTATCCCTGCTTTCTCATTACGGTTTAAACAGCGCATCACCTCAGCCGGACCTGCCTTGCGCATACAGCGGTTAAACACCTGCACCCTGCGCTTTTTCAGCATTTCCTCATCGCAGGGAAACTCGTCACACGCATAACAGCCGTCAATTCCTTTTCTCAGGCAGCAGTCCAGAATACCGCACATAGCCTTATGCTCACAGCCTCTCGCATGACAGCCTGGGCAATCTGATTCCGAGCACACACAGCAGGCAAGCCCGCAGAATGCCATTCCTCTTTCCTCTCTCATAAAGTACCTCATTTCCAGCTTTATCATACCAAAAAAACTACGACAACACTATGTCATAGTTCTTGATTTACTTCTCATACTGCTTCAGCATTGCCTTACAGTCTGCTTTGATGCGTTCCTTCAGCTCCATTGGCTCCAGCACCCGTACTGTATTTCCCATGCCGAGTAAGCTTGCATACCAGAAATGCTCCTGCTTCGGTACCCGCATACAATATAGAAAGGATGAATCCGCATATACCTCCATGATTGTTCCCTGAAAATATTCCAGCACTCTACCTCTGGCCTCCGGCTGACAGTGCAGCTTGATCGTCCAGGTAACCTGCGTATCCGCCGCATCCAGCTGCTTCAGTATTTCCTGCAGACTGGGGTGCTTATGCATGGTATGTGTCTTCTCTTGCAGCTGTTCCATACGTACCAGCTTATACATCCGATACGCCTGCTTATCCACATCCCAGCCTACCAGATACCACGCATACCAGCGAAAAATCAGTGCCAGTGCCTCGCAGTTGCGTTTTGTCTGATTCCCCTGAGCATCCGTATATAAAAAGGAGGTGCTGTGTCTTGCGCTAATCACTGCCTGCAAGAAGGAACGCTGCTCTGCCGCTGTTTCATTCGCAACGGAAAAATCCAGCTGTACTCCCACGGTATCATCCTCGTGCTTTGGAAAAAGCAGCTTCGCATTTTGTACCTCCTTATGCAGACCAGCACTCTCCAGACTGTCCAGCGATGCCGCAATGATTGCATAATCCTGTTCCTTTACCAGAGCTGTAGGCAGCTTGTATCCCTCCTGCAGCTCATAGCCTCCATTCACGCCGCTATACGCAATGATAGGAACGCCAGCCATAGACAGCGTATCCATATCCCGCTGAATACAGCGCAGGGATACCTCAAAGGTTTCCGCAAGACAGCGGCCGCTTGCTCGTTTGTGATTCAAAAGATAAAGGGTAATCCCATACAGACGATCTGCCTTCATCCTACACTTCCTTGCATACATCAACCCATTTTGCTTGCGGAAGCAGTTCCTCCAGCTCCGCAATGGTCAGCTTGATTGCGGAATTTGGCGTTCCGCAGGCCGGATATACGAAATCAAACCGCTTTAAAGAAACATCCAGAAATACCTGCGTTTTATCAGGTACGCCAAACGGACATACCCCGCCGATGGCATGATTCGTATAGGCTTCCACCTCATCCCCCTTCAGCATCTTCGCCTTACAGCCGAAGGTTTCCTTATATGCATGATTATCCACCCTGCAATCACCGGCAGCAACCACGATCACGGCATGCTCCTTTCCCATAAAGGAAAGCGATTTTGCGATGCGCTCCGGTTGCGTTCCAAGGGCCTGTGCCGCCTGCTCAACGGTAGCACTGGATGCATCCAGCACCAGGATATCCTGTTCCTTATGATACTGCTTCAAGTATGCTCTTGCCTGTTCCATTGCCATTTTCTTATCCTCCTGATTTTCTAATATTCCACACCCTTACGTGCAGCTATCCCCCTTTGATAGGGATGCTTGTGTTCTACCATCTCCGTATGATAATCACATAGATTCATCAGCTCCTGCGACGGATTTCGGCCGGTGAGGATGATTTCCAAATCCCGGTTCGCCTGTAAAAAGCGCAGGAGTGTTTCCTCCTCTAGCAGTCCCAGCTGTACAGCATCCAGAACCTCATCCAGAAAGATGCATGCACACTCCTTTGCCATACCCTGCACCCATGCGAACAGCTCCTGTATCCCCTGTCTGGTTTCCAGCTGCTCCTGTTTTTGCATTTGAAAATAAAATCCCTGCGGCATTCGTGTTGCACGCAGCTTCACACAGGATAAGTTCCGCAAAGCATAGAGCTCACCACTCGTTCCATCCTTTAAAAACTGTGCAACCGCAACGCGCTTTTCATATCCGGCCTGACGCAGAACCAGACCGAAGCCGGCAGTCGTCTTTCCCTTCCCGTTTCCGCTGTATATATGGATCATACGCTTCACCCTTCCTTATGTCATCTTAACCGTTATTATACCATAGCAATGCATATTGTGTAACGGTTTCAGCTATAAATGCAAATTTGTGAAACTTTGTGGTAAAAATGTGAAAGATTTTCATGAAAATATTGATTTTATGTACAAAACAAGGTATCATCATAATATCATATAGAAAAGAGAGGTTAGTCTTATGAAGAAAAAATTATTGGGAGGACTTGCACTGGCACTGCTTCTTGCAGGATGTGGAAACAGTGGCGACAGCGACAAAGAAAAAACGGATGATGGAAAGAAAACATATAAAATCGGTATCATCCAGCAGATGGAGCATCCTGCGCTTGATAGTGCCAGAGAGGGACTGGAGAAATATCTGAACAGTAAGAGTGATGCAAAGTTTGAGATTACGGTAAAAAATGCACAGGGAGACAATGGTACGGCGGATACGATCGCCAAGCAGTTTGTTTCCGATGATGTGGACCTGATTTATTCCATCGCAACCAACGCATCACAGGCTGCCGTGAATGCGACTGGCGGTACAGACATACCTGTTGTGTTCAATGCAGTGACGGATGGTGTGGAAGCGAAGCTGGTTACCAGCAATGAGTTGCCGGGTGGTAATGTCACCGGCGTCAGCGATGCCGCACCGCTGGAAAAGCAGCTGGAAATGATTCGTGAATTCCTGCCGAAAGCAAAAAAGATCGGTATGATTTACAATATCGGAGAAGTAAACGGAAAGCTTCAGGTAGCGCAGGTGGAAAAGCTGGCTTCAAAGTATAACTTTAAAATCGTCAAGAAAGGCGTCAGCGCCACCACAGAGATTGCCACTGCGGCAGAACAGCTGGCAGGTGATGTTGATTGTATTTATAATATTACCGACAATATGGTCGTTTCAGCTACAGCCTCTATTACAGATAAGGCAAATGCAAAGAATATCCCGGTATTTGCGGCTGAGGACGGACAGATGAAGGCAGGCTTACTGGCAAGCGATTCCATCAGCTATGAGAAGCTTGGAGAGCAGGCAGGCAGTGTTGCCTACGATATCCTTGTCAACGGAAAGAAAGCAGGCGATATTCCTGTAGAAACAGCAAAGGATACAACCCTGTATATCAACAAAAAGGTCGCAGAGCAGCTGGGTATTAAAATTCCGGATTCACTGGCAGAACGTGCTACTTTTGTAGAAGAATAGAGTAAGGTGTGAATACGTATGGATTTCATATTAGATGTTATAGCGCAGGGGCTGGCCTACAGTATCCTCGCCATCGGGGTTCTGCTGACCTATCAGGTTCTGGACTATGCAGATCTGACCGTTGAGGGCAGCTTTCCACTCGGGGCAGCTGCGGGTGCTATGTGTGTGATGCATGGCATCAATCCGTTTCTCTCACTGATTGTGGCATTTATTGCAGGACTGGCGGCTGGGTATGCGACCGGCTTCCTGCATGTTAAATTTGGTATTTCCAGTCTGTTGAGCGGCATTCTTGTCATGACAGGCCTGTATTCCATCAATCTGGTCGTGGCCGGAGATATGAGTAACATTCCGCTGTTTACCTATGACACAATTTTCTCCTATGGGGCGCTGCTTGGCAATGTTGCAGGAGGATCACTGGGCACCTGGATCGTGAAGCTGTGGCCGATTTTCATCCTGCTGGTTCTCGTCCTGTTCCTAAAGCTGCTGATGGACTGGTTTCTGGATACGAAATACGGCTTTCTTATGCGTATTGCAGGTGACAATCCCCAGCTGATTGCGACACTGGGAAAGGATATCGGGCACATCAAAATGAACGGTCTTGCTATTTCCAACGGCTATGCGGCTGTATCCGGTGCGGTTGTATCACAATTCCTGAAATATTTTGATATCACCCTTGGTACCGGTATGATCGTCATGGGACTGGCCTCTGTCATCATGGGGCTGACATTGTTCAAGCGCTTTAAATTCATCGGTTTCACAACGAGTGTAATTCTCGGTGCCATCACCTACCGTCTGACGATTGCCGCTGCCTTAAAGGTGGGCTTACCGCCAAGCTATCTGAAGCTGATCATGGCTGTCATCTTTATCGCGGTGCTTGTACTCGGCAATGGTGTGATGGGGAAATTCTTCCATCGCAAGGTTCAGGAATCGTGAGGTGAGAATATGCTGAAACTAGAACATGTGAAAAAGACCTTCAACAAGGGAAGTGCCAACGAGGTCATTTTATACAGAGATTTGAACGTGGAAATCCATGACGGTGAATTTGTCACGATTATCGGCTCCAACGGTAGTGGAAAATCAACATTTTTCAATGTCATCAGCGGGAATATCCGACAGGACGCAGGAAGAGTCTCTTTCAACGGAAAAGATGTCTCCCGGCTTCCCGAGCATAAACGCTCCCAGTTTATCGGCCGTGTATTTCAGGACCCGCAAAAGGGAACCTCCCCATCGCTGACAATTTTACAAAATATGGCCATGGCCTATAATAAGGGAAAAAGCTTTGGTCTCACAAAGGGCGTTGATAAGACTTTGATACCACGCTTTGAAAAAGAGCTGGCAGATATGCAGCTGGGGCTGGAAAGTAAGCTGCATGTCAGTGTCGGTTCCCTGTCCGGTGGACAAAGACAGGCATTATCCCTGTTGATGGCAACCCTGATTACGCCGGAGCTTCTGCTGCTGGATGAGCATACGGCGGCTCTGGATCCAAAAACAAGTGATCTGATTATCCAGCTAACCAAGAAAATTGTGGAAGAAAAGAAAATGACAACCATCATGATTACCCACAATCTGAAGCATGCCATTACCTATGGCGATCGTCTTCTGATGTTTCATAAGGGAGAAATCATCATGGATATTCCAAAAGAGGAAAAGAAAACACTGACAGTGGAAAAGCTGATTGAGAAGTTTAACTCATTGAATATGCTGGATGCGCTTGATGATGAGCTGGCATTCAGTGCACAATAGCATTCGATAGCGATAGACTTTTGCGGGAACGTATCCTGCAGAAGTCTTTTTTTCTATCCGAAGGGCATGGATACCCGCTTGACTGTTTCCCATAGCAGGATGCACCACAGCATTATCTAAATATTATCAAGATAAGAAAAACGTGCAGCCCTATTGACCTCACGTTTTCATTCAGTATTCAGCCTTTCTGTGTGGAATCAGTTTCCTCCCCGGATATCCTCCTTACGTTCCAGCTTCAAAGATACCTCCTCAAAGACGAAATCTCCACCATCTCCCAGTGGGCTCTGCGCCACCAGACCGACCTTTAATTCTTCCTCCATTTCCATGCGTAATATGCGATGCATCCTCCAGTGCGATCCATCCAGAGAATAATGCACCGCAAATATCTGATCTCTGCGGCACAGCTGCAGCCATATGGAATCCCCGTCTGTTTCCACTCCATTGCAATCATCCGAGGTTGTATTCGTCATAACAGATACAACAGCTCTGGTATTCAGATCGGTATACTCAAAGCAGGCCTTCGCCCAACGTGTTTCAGACTCCATTGCCATAAGTGCCGGTGCATCATAGGTGGAAAGAAAGCGCTGGGACACCTTTGCCTGCAAGACAAAATCCCCCTTCACCCACTGATACAGAAAGGCAGCACTGGCGACAACCTTTTTGTTTGTCGCACTGACTACAAAGTCGCTTTTCGCGTTGGCATGCAGGATAATCGCTCCATCCTTCTGCGTATAGGATGCATCATTCATTGTTTCAAATTTCATATTTCCTCTTCTCCTTTATTCGTTTCCATACGTTTCATCCCCGATTCCTCCTTTGCCTTCAGGCGGCATACATGATAGGCACGGTCTCTATGCTCGATATTTTTCTCATAATTCTTCTGGTAGATAACGGAATAAACAAGATCAAGCAGATACTGTGCAGATACATGAGAGGAAAAGGTTGTTATTTTCTGATAGGAAGATTCAAAGCCGCAAAGATACAGACGGCAGGTGGCAAAATAATGCAGTGTCTGATCGTGTCTGCTGGATAACAGCAGTACGGTTACCTTATTCTCATACAGCTGCTTTACACACTCCTGCACATGATCGGAAATACCTGCGTAGGAAAGGATGATTGCCACATCCCCCTGTTTGGCAGAGGCACAGTACAAGCGCTGCTGCAGCAGCTCCCCTGCGACATGGATATGCATCCCGATTTCCTCCATTTTGCGTGCAAAATTCTTTGCAGCCTGCAGATTGGTATTCGTCGTAAGAATATAGGTGAAGCGTGCCTGATAAATATGCTCTGCGAACTTTTCCAGCTGTGTGATATCAAGCAGCCGTATGGTTTCATCAATCGAGGTTTTATACAGACTGCCCAGCGTTTGAATCAGCTGTGCCGTGGATTCCTTTTCCGTAAAGGGATAATCGTAATTCACCTCACTGGGACTGCTCAGCTTCTCGTTCAGCTCACTTGCCAGCTGGATACGAAAGGCAGAAAAGCCCGCAAAGCCAAGCTTATGGCAGAAGCGATAGACACAGGAGGTACTGACCGCAGCTCCCTGTGCCAGCTGTGTGCCGTTCATATGTATGACCGCTATGCTGTTTTCTAAAATATAATCACACAGAGCCTGCTCGTTTGCACTCCAGCTGCGAGTATTCTGTAAGGTTTCCCGTATATGCATACACATCCGTCCTTTCCTCTTCATTATAGCGGTATGACAAAACTTTGTCATTCCTCTTTCGTTCATTGATAATTTTTTCTCATATTTTCTGCTTTCCCAAACGAATCCGTGTCAACCTTTTCTCAACCGTCCTCTGCTTTGTTTACAGGATAGGATTTTCTGCGTTACACTGTAGCTGTCAAAAGGAGGACAACATTATGTATAAACTGATCGTCTGCAGTGTCGATGATACGCTGCTAACCAACAATCACAACCTGAGCGCTGATACAAAAGAAGCTCTGCTGCAGGCCCAGCAGGCGGGTGCACGGCTGGCTCTGATCTCACGCCGTTCTCCGGAAAACCTGAGAAAAATAGCAAAAGAGCTGCATATGGATACGTATAACGGATATATTGCCGCCTGTCACGGCGCCTTTGTGCAGGAGCTGGGCAGTATGCGAATATTGCGGAAGGAAGAGGTTTCACTGAAGCTGGTGGATAGAATCAAGGCACTTGCCGAGGGACAGGACGTTACGCTGTCCATTGTAGAAAACGGCTGCCTGTATGCAAATGGCATTGACCCTTATGTACAGCTGGAGGCTCTGCTGAATGATATGCGCCTGTGTCCCTGGGAAGCATTTGAGGACATCAGCGATACGGTATTGAAGCTCTATGTTACCGGAGAAAGCAGCGCCTTAAACGGCTTTATCAGCTGGATGCCGAAAACCTTAGAGGAAGAAATCAAGCTGATTCAAAGCGGTAAGAATATGTGCAGTATTGTCCATGCCGATGTGGACAAGGGAACAGCACTGCAGTGGATTATGCAGGACATGGGCATTCAGAAGGAGGATGTGCTGGTGATTGCGGACAGCACAAATGACAAGGTGATGGCACCGTATGCAGGCTGTGTAAGCGTCATGGCAAATGCACAGGATGAGGTGAGAAGGGATGCGACCTTCCTCACACACAGCAACGAATGCGATGGTATCGTACGAACACTGGAGGTACTGACACAGGATGTGGAGGTCATATAGCTGAAGCAGTTACGAACAGCTCTTTGTAATATTAGAAACAGAAACGGGAAATCTTTCAAAAGTGATTGGAAAAGTTCCCGTTTTGTTTTATACTGAAAGAGATGTAACCGTTCACAAGATATGGAGGAATGCTATGAGCAGATTAACGATTATGACCGCTACCAAAGCGCAGCGGGTCATTGAAGATCTCTACAAGGATCTGGAACGAAGAATCATTGCCAGTCCGCCGGGCCTTTGTCCGGTTGATATGGCAAGTGCTTTTCTGAAGCTGTGTCACGCGCAGACATGCGGAAAATGTGTGCCCTGCCGTGTCGGTCTGGCACAGCTGCAGCTGCTGCTGGAGGATGTGCTGGAGGGAAGAGCTGAACTTTCCACGATTGATCTGATTGAAAAGACTGCACAGAATATCTCATGGAGTGCGGATTGTGCAATCGGACAGGAGGCTGCTGATATGGTGTTGAAGGGGGTGCAGGGATTTCGGGATGATTATGAGGAGCATATCCTGCACGGACGCTGTACCGCCAGTCTGAATCAGCCGGTTCCCTGTGTTTCCATGTGTCCGGCCGATGTGGATATCCCCGGCTATATCGCATTGGTGAAGGAAGGAAGAAATGCCGATGCTGTCCGACTGATCCGAAAGGATAATCCGTTTCCTACTGTTTGCGCCTATATCTGTGAGCATCCGTGTGAAGCGCGATGCAGAAGAAACATGCTGGACGATTCTATCAATATCCGCGGTATCAAACGCTATGCTGTCGATCATGCCGGCTATGTACCGCCGGAGCCCTGCGCACCATCGACCGGAAAGCGGGTTGCCATTGTCGGCGGCGGTCCCGGTGGTCTAAGTGCTGCTTATTATTTGCAGCGGATGGGACACCAGACCGTCGTTTATGAAAAACGAAAGGCTCTGGGAGGTATGCTCCGCTATGGAATCCCCAACTATCGGCTGCCCAGAGCACGTCTGGATGAGGAAATCGAAGTAATAAAGGCCGCAGGTGTGGAAATTCATACCGGGGTGGATATCGGCAAGGATATCGCCATGTGTGATCTGGATAAGGAATTTGATGCTGTTTATCTTGCCATTGGGGCACAGACAGATAAAAAAGTAGGGATTCCCGGAGAGGATGGAAAAAATGTCATTTCAGCGGTTACGATGCTGCGGAAAATCGGTGATGATATCATGCCGGACTTCACGGGAAAACGCGTGCTCGTCATCGGTGGTGGAAATGTTGCCATGGATGTAGCCAGAAGCAGTAAACGGCTTGGTGCAGCCTATGTGGGAATCGCCTATCGCAGAAGACAGGAGGATATGACCGCCCTGCCGCAGGAGGTTGAGGGGGCTCTTGCGGAGGGCTGTGAGCTTCTGCCTTTGCAGGCACCAACGCGCATTGAACTGGATGAAGAACAGAAGGTCGCTGCTTTATGGGTACAGCCGCAGATTATTTCATCCTACCGTCAGGGACGGCCTTCACCGAAACGTGCGGATACAGAGGAAAAACGAATTCCCTGCGATATCGTCGTTGTGGCCATCGGTCAGGGTATTGAATCTCAGCATTTTGCGGAAGAGGGCGTCCCGATCCGCCATGGTGCAATCGACGCACTGGATCATTCCGGTGTGGAAAACATGGAGGGAATCTTTGCCGGCGGCGACTGTGTAACCGGTCCGGCTACCGTGATTCGCGCCATTGCGGCAGGTAAGGTTGCGGCTGCCAACATTGATGAATACCTCGGCTTCCATCATGTTATTGAATGTGACGCACTCATACCGCCTGCAAACTATGCGGATCGTCCGAAATGCGGCCGCATACAGCTGAAGGAACGGGAAACAACGAAGCGCAATGCTGATTTTGAGCCGATTGAATATGGCATGTCGCGGGAAGAGGCACAGCAGGAATGCGGAAGATGTCTGCGCTGCGATCACTATGGTTTCGGTGTATTCAAAGGAGGAAGAACGACAAAATGGTAACGATAAAAATCGATCATCAGCAGATTGCGGTAGATGAGCAATTAACGATTCTGGAAGCCGCAAAGCAAGCCCATATCGAAATTCCTCATCTCTGTTATCTAAAGGGTATCAATGACATCGGTGCATGCCGTGTCTGTGTGGTAGAGCTTGCGGGCAAGGATAAGCTGGTTACCGCCTGCAACACCATCGTGCAGGAGGGAATGGTCATTTATACCAATTCCCCAAAGGTTCGCTATACGCGAAAGTGCAATGTGCAGCTTCTGCTTTCTCAGCATGATTGTGAATGTGCCTACTGTTCACGAAGCGGGAATTGTTCCCTGCAGAAAATAAGCAATGATCTGGGTATCACCTCCCTTCCTTATGAGAAAAAGGTCGTGTATACACCATGGAATCAAAGCTTTCCACTGGTTCGGGAAAGCAATAAATGTATCAAATGCATGCGCTGTATTCAGATATGCGACAAGGTACAGAACCTGCAGGTATGGGATGTCCAGAATACAGGCTCCCGGACAACGGTGAATGTATCCCTGAACCGCAGCATTGAGGAAGCCGATTGCAGCCTGTGCGGACAGTGCATTACGCATTGTCCGGTAAATGCACTGCATGTACGTGAAGACAGCGAATGCGCGTTTGATGCACTGAATGATCCGGATAAGATTACGATCGTACAGATTGCACCGGCTGTTCGGGCTGCCTGGGGAGAATCGTTTGGGCTGTCCAGAGAAGAGGCGACGATTGAAAAGCTGGGAGATGCCTTTCGCAGGATGGGTGCCGATTATGTATTTGACACTGATTTCGCAGCGGACCTTACCATCATGGAGGAAGCCAGTGAATTTCTGGAGCGCCTGCAGCAGAAGGACGAGCAGAAGCTTCCGATGTTTACTTCCTGCTGTCCGGGCTGGGTACGTTTTCTGAAATCACAGTATCCGGATATGGTGCCCCATCTCTCCACTTCAAAATCTCCGCATCAGATGTTTGGGGCTATCACCAAAACATGGTTTGCGGAAAAACTGGGCGTCGACCCGGCGAAGCTATATAATATTTCAGTCATGCCGTGTGTCGCAAAAAAGCATGAAATTGATATACCGGGAATGGAGGATTCTGGATATCGCGATGTAGATGTCGTTTTGACGACACGAGAGGTTGTCCGCATGCTTCACGCCGAGCATATTGATGTCAGCTGCATACAGGATACACCGCTGGATGATCCGCTTGGAACCGCCAGTGGTGCCGGTGTGATTTTCGGTGCAACCGGCGGCGTCATGGAGGCTGCACTGCGCAGTGCCTATTATTTCGTTACGGGCGAAAATGCTGATCCTGATGCCTTTGCTGATGTCCGTGGCATGGATGGTTGGAAGGAAGCTACTTTCGAGATACAGGGCATACCGGTTCGCTGTGCAATCGTCAGCGGGCTTGGAAACACCCGCAGACTCATCGAGGCTATGCGCAGAAATGAAGTAGCCTATGATTTCATCGAGGTTATGGCTTGTCCGGGTGGATGCAGCGGAGGAGGCGGTCAGCCAATCCATGATGGAGAGGAGCTTGCGGCTGAACGTGCCGATACGCTGTATCGTCTGGATCGAAATGCAAAGCTTCGCTATTCCCATGAAAATCCGTCCATCCGCACACTCTATGATGAATATCTGGATAAGCCGCTTTCAAAGCTTGCGGAGAAGCTGCTGCATACCGATCATGAAGCATGGCAAATGCCCCATTTTAAGCGTTAGGTATCGGAAGCGCTCACCTGCTGTCTGCTGCTAAACGGCTATTACATGTCGGAAAGCTGTAAGTGATACAGCATGAGAAATAAGAGCTATCGCAATGAAAGCGCCCGAAATAACAGCTTATGAAAATCGCTACCAAAAAGACACAGCAAGTGTCTTTTTCTGATGCTTTTCCCTGCTCGTATTTTTATACATGAATATGATAAAACATGATTACACATATACAGGATACAGCGTCGTGATACGTTCTTATTATCAAAAACACGTATTTTCCTTTCGCTTTCCCTTCACCTTCAGTATAATAAAGGTAACAAAACGGAGATGATACCATGACAGAAGCCCTTCAGAAGCAGGCAGCCACCCTCTATAAGCTTCCACGCTTTCGCACTGCATTTCATAATGTTATTCTACGCTCGCTGCGCAGCAACGGATATTATGACTACCGCTATATCAGCAGAAGCATCACCCGCGCAGATGTTCTGGTTGCGGACACTCCTGCGACGCAGCTGCAATATCTTTCCGAGATATCCAATCAGACACTGCTGCACTACACCTTAAAGCACGCGGCGGTGATGGAGAAACGCCAGCCTCTGCTGCTGGAGCTCCTGAAACAGGCAGGGTATGAAAAGGACATCGTGGGAAAGGATTCTATTCTGTATGAGAAAGAGGCTGTGCAGCTAGTGGAAATCACCTCCCTTCCTCAATATCTGGAAATCATCCTAAACTATCGCAAGGCGCATGTTTCCTTTTATTTTCGCGGACATCAGAATATGAATTACCAAATGACCCCTTCCCTGTTTCGCAATCCTGACATGGCGGTGCGGGAGGATGCAATCTATAAGCAGACGCTGATTGAATATCCGGCGGATTTTTATAACTGCAAAACCCATTTTGAAAAGCTGGTGAAAATGCAGCACTATCAAATCTGTACCCGCCTGCTCGATCTGACGACCAATCCTCTTGTGGCACTGTTTTTCGCCTGTGAGGATGCCACAAGGGATACCGGACAGGTTCTCGTATTTGAAAGCAGGGAAGCCCCGTTGTTTCCAGACAGTGATAAGGTGAGTATGCTTTCCAGCCTTGGCTTTCTGAAAGAGGACACCCGCAAGGCATTGCGCAAGGAAAGTGCAGAGACCTTTTCCAGCAGTGCAGCTGCGGCAATGCTCCTGCATGAAATACAGCGGGAATTGCCAGCCTTTCAGCCCGGTATAAAGCAGAAGGATTTGCGAAAGGTTTTACTTGTGCAGGCGGCGATGGACAACATCCGCATACAGCGGCAAAACGGCTTGTTTTTCCTGTGTGGAAACTATGCCAGTGATGATGAGGAGCTGCAGAGTGTCCTGCGGAATAAGCTACTGCACCATGAGGGGAAACAGATGGTCTTTTACATCAAAAAGAAGGAACAGCTGCTGGAGGAGCTGAAGCTGGTACATATGTCACATAAAGACCTGTATGGTAATCTGCAGGAAGCCGCATGGGATATCCTGCATACCGTGCGATAGAATGGGAGAAGTTATGGAAACCTACAAAATTTCACAGATAGCAAAACTGCTCGGTTTAAGCAGCGACACGATCCGTTTTTATGAAAAAAAAGGTCTGGTACACCCTTCTGTGAATCCGGACAACCAGTATCGGGAATATAATCTGGATAATATACTGGAGCTGCTGGATATCATTTACTATCGGCATCTGGACATATCCTTACAGGATATTCAATCCATCTGTACCAGCAAAAGCCGGGAAAATATGTATGAGCTGCTGTTGAAAAAGAAACAGGAAACGGAAGAAAAAATACGGTATGAGCAGCAGCTTCTGAAAAAGCTTACCTGTATATCCGAGACGTATCAAAGGGTGGAATCCAATCAGAACATCTGCAGTATCAAAGCCTTTCCGGCATCCGTCATTCTGTTTGAAAGTGAGCGGACAAGTGATTTCTTCACACAGCAGATAGCCCATTTGACACAGGATCAGTTTGTCCTATGCTCCCTGTTTAAAACCTATCAGATCAGCAGCTGTGACATACAGCCGAAGAAGACCATCATCGCACTGGAACAGGATATCATGGAGGAGCTGCACATGGATTATCCGCAGGCACAGCTGATAAAAGCGCATAAGCAGCCCTGTGTTTTCCTTGTGATCCACATGCTTCACAACCAGATTCAGCAAGAGGATATCGCTTTGCTGTTTGCCTATGCCGCCAAGCAAAAGCTAACCCTGCAGGATACCCTGTATATGCGTGAGATTCCGCTTACCAGCTATCAGGATGATCAGAATTATTATGCGGAGCTGTATATTCCCATATGTGAGGACTAAATCCTCATTTTTTATTATTTTTCCTTGACCTTGGAGCTGCTTCAGGGTTTATACTTACATCCGCACGGAGGTGAAATCAAAATGAAAAAAGATTATATACACAAGCAATTCTGGAACTATGTGCTTCCTTCCATGTTCACAATGCTGCTAAGCGGCTTCTATGCGATTGTGGATGGGTTGTTTGTAGGTAATGCGGTGGGAGATACCGCACTGGGCGCAATCAATCTTGCCTATCCGATACAGGTAATATTAAATGCTACAGCAATCGGGCTGGGGATCGGAGGATCTGTTGTCATGTCCCGCAGCCGCGGGGATGGAAGAGAGGATAAGGCACGCCATGCCATGGGGTCTACGCTGGCACTGCTGCTGGCATCCGGTGTCCTTCTGTCTGCGGTACTGCTCATACTGCATCCGATGCTGCTGCGTATGCTGGGAGCGAAGGGAGCCATGTATGCACAGGCCCGCTCCTATATCATAGTTGTACTTATGGGGGGACTGCTCCCTGTTCTTGGCAACGGATTGAATCCGCTGCTGCGCAATTACGGAAAAACCTTTCTGGCAACGGCAATCATGAGCAGCGGACTGATTACGAATATCATCCTCGATTATGTATTTGTCTTCCGTTTACATATGGGACTGGCAGGTGCAGCTTGGGCAACCATCACAGCACAGGGCGTTGTCGCTGTCCTTACACTGCTCTATATGTATGCAAGAGAGCTTCGCGGTTATTCCCGAAAGGATATTGTGCCGGATGCACCCCTTGTGAAATCCATCGTCCGTATCGGCCTTTCCCCCTTCGGACAAACGATGGCGCCTTCTTTTGTCATCGTATTGACCAACTGGATGTGTCTGCGCTATGGCGGGGATGCCGCAGTAACCATTTACTCGGTCGTTTCCTATGTTCTGTGCAGTGCACAGCTTCTGCTTCAGGGAATCGGTGACGGTGTACAGCCTTTGATCAGCTTTTATTACGGTGCCAAAAAGGAGGAGAAGATTCATATTCTATATCGCAAGGCCTTTTTCGTAACCGTTGCAGCTTCACTTGTTCTCTGCATAGCGGTAGTCCTCTTCCTAAATCCGCTGACTGCCCTGTTTGGAATCAGCGATGCCATTTTTGAAGGAGCGAAGACTGCTATTTTGATCACCACGGTATCGTTCCCCTTTCTCGGCATTACAAGAGTTACATCAGCCATTTTTTATGCGACAGAGAAAACACGCAATTCCACCTTTCTGGTCTATATGGAGCCCTGCCTTCTGTTACCCCTGAGTCTGTTCGTGCTTTCCTTCCTGTTTCAGCTGTCAGGAATCTGGGCGGCCTATCCCGTTGCGCAGATTCTTCTTTGCACTATCGCCCTGTTTATGAAAAACCCGCTGCACGCCCCTGTCACAGTGCCACAAACACAGGAACAAACGCTGTGCTGATATCATTCTCGGAAAACAAGCTTTGCAGCAAATGGCAGGTGTTGTAAAAAGCAGCCAGCTGATCAGATGCAGTAAAGCGGACAACACAAGCAATACATGCCGCTTTAAGGTTCTAAATTTGGGAATTGATGAAGCTGTTGATAATAAAAAAATAAAGCCCCAAAGGTTCTTTCTTACTTTCGGGTGTTTGCAAAAGGGAGACTTCAACACGATTGGATTTATCAATAGAAGTTGAAGTCTCCCTGTTTTTAGTTTTTCAACACTTGAGAAAGAACCGCTCCAAAATCATAGGAGTATATTTCTTTCTTCGCTTTTTCCACATACGTGCCTGCAATGCATGAGAATCCGCTTAGAATACAGCTATTTCTTTCTATGACAGCTGCTGAGCTGCGTGGCAAATCAGCGCTTTCTTGCAGCTACAAGCAGCATCATCGGTCTGCGCATTTCATCCCGCATGCCCGCGATATCCAGCATATGCTTCGGCGGCTGTGGCTCTATGATATGCTGAAGCTCAAAGCCATTACGCAGCAGTGTATCCAGATAGGTGGTAAGCGTACGGTGATACTTCACTACCTTTTCACCAAGGAAATTTGCCTCTCGCTTTCCCTCGTAATAATAATTATCTACCGGGAAATGCAGTATTTCTCCATTCTCTCCATAATACCAGTCCTGCGTGCCATAGGATGTAAACACCGGATGCTCCACCGAGAAAACAAAGCTACCTCCCGCTATCAGCCAGCTGGATATTGCGACTGCCAGCTGTTCAAAATCCTTTACATAATGAAAGGCCAGAGAGCTGATGACTGCATCAAAGGATGCCTTTGGAAACTGTAGCTCCTCCATGGCACAGCACTGATAGCTGATTGCGTACTCTTTGCTTTTTTCTTCTGCGACTGCCAGCATTTTTTTTGAAATATCCACACCAATTACTGATGCAGCCCCCTGCTGTGCAGCATATATACAGTGCCAGCCATAGCCGCAGCCAAGATCAAGAACGCGTTTTCCTTCAAAATTCGGAAGCAGCTGCTTCAGCTGAGACCATTCACCGGCTCCCTCCAGTCCCTGTACTGAGCGGTTCATTTCTTTATATTTGTTGAAAAATACATCGTCGTCATATTTATTTTCTTTCATGTTTTTATCCTCCCATGCGAATTATGCATTGTTTATCTGATTGAAATTCACATGGGTCTATGCAATCTTCTGCGCAAGGATGCCTTTTCTCACAGAGCAACACTCCTTCCCAAAGCCGTACGTTTCTGTATAAAGTATAGCATACAGAAACAAAACTTACCATCCTGTAAAAGCTCTACTTCCTTCAGAAAAGCAGACAAAGAAAAAGCTCTCTGCAAGCTGCAGAAAGCCGTATTTCTTCCTATCTCTCGTTGTTCAAACTGGAGAAGAAGGAAAGCTGATAGATACCACAGATACCAACCAGAATATAAACAGCTCTGGACAGAATGGATCCGGTACCAAACAGCATATCTACCAGATTGAAATCAAAGAGTCCAATCAGACCCCAGTTGACACAACCGATAATACTGATAATCAACACGATATAATTTATGACTTTCATATACATCCTCCTTGCAATTAGTCTGGACATTTTCCATCGGTTTATACCGTTATCTTTTCGACGAAAGGCAAAAGGAATGCTATAATGAAAAGAGAGGAGTGCAAACCTATGAACATACCGTTATGCGTAAAAGACAGCACGATTCGTATCCTGTTTACAGAAGGCAGCGACAGGCGAATGATGGAAGCAGCAATACAACTGCACAACGAACATATTCTCACCCCGCTGCTATATGGAGATACCAAAGAGCTGCATGCACTGGCAGTGGAGTATGGCCTTTCGCTTGCCGGCATTTTGATTGTCGATCCAAAGCAGTTTGCCCATCGAGAGGACATGATTCGGCGCATGCTGAAGCTTCGTAAAGGAAAAACAGATGAACAGACATGCCGCGAGTGGCTGATGAAGGATACCTATTTCTGTACGATGTATGTAGAGCTGGGATATGCCGATGGCCTGCTGGGAGGCTCTGCCAACTCCACTGCCGATACACTGCGTCCGATTATGCAGCTGATTAAAACACGATTGCCGCACACCATCGTCTCCAGCTGCTTCCTTATGAGCAGAAAGGATGAGCATTACATTTTCGCAGATTGCTCCTTAAATCGAAACCCCGATACGGATGAGCTGGTGGAGATCGCCTTGCAGGCAGCGGAAACCGCAAAGACCTTTCAGCTGGAGCCGAGGGTGGCCCTGCTCTCCTATTCCACACATGGAAGCGGGAGCGGCACAGATGTTGATAAGGTCCGGGAGGCAGCAGAGCGGTTACAGCGTATGCCGCTGGATTATGCTGTGGATGGCGAGCTGCAGGTGGATTGCGCACTGTCCGCACGAGTGGCGAAGCTGAAGGCTGTGGATTCCATCGTTGGAGGAAATGCCAATATTTTAATTTTCCCGGATTTAAATGCAGGCAATATCGGATATAAGCTGGTCGCCAATCTGGGCGGATTTGAGGCGCTTGGACCGATTCTACAGGGCGTGCGACTGCCGATGAACGATCTTTCTCGCAGTGCAACAACAGAAGAAATTTATAAAATGGCAATCATCACTGCCATGCAAAAGGAAGCAGAAGCAGGGAGGAATGTAAATGCAGACAGCAGCAATTTGGGAATATAAAGGAACCACCATGCGCTCATCGCGAATCGAAGACAAAGATGCGTATTACATAAACGGATTCACAGAATGTGACCGTGAGATTGCACGTATGACCGGCAGTAAAATGCATTATAGCAAAGAGGAGGTGGATGCATATTTTGTGAGCTGTCTCAGCGATACAACACGATATGATTTCCTTCTATTTGATTCGCAGGACAGCCTGATCGGTGAGTGCGTAATCAATGAAATCGACGAGCAGGCACGCTCTGCAAATTTCAGAATCTGCATTTTTCAAAGCAAAGATTGCGGACAGGGAGTCGGCAGCTGGGCGGTGCAGACGATCAGAGATTTCGCCTTTCGCGAGCTGAAGCTGCACAGACTTTCACTGGATGTGTTTTCCTTTAATACAAGAGCAAAAAAAGCTTATGAGAAAGCGGGATTCCGTGTGGAGGGCAGCTTGCGGGATGCCATTTGGGATAACGGTGTATATGCCGATGATATCCTGATGTCCATTTTGGAGGACGAATGGCAGCAGCTGGTTAAAGAGAACACAATGTAACAAAAGGGGAAAAAATCATACAGAAAAGGTATTCGCAGCTATGCTGATGGGAGCAGTAGTCACCACCAAATATGCGCATACCTTTTTCTATATCACTAAAAAGAACGATCGCTTCACTTATATCATAGCTGATGGCTACAAAAAAATTATTGACAATGCTGATTATAATTTGTTAAAATAATATAGTCAAAACAGCAAACGGCGTAGAATCTTTGACGAGATTCTACGCCGTTTTTCGTTTTGTACGCAGTTTTTAGGTAGCTTTTCTCTAATAAAGACTCCAAATTTATCATTTGTAGATGGAGGTAATAAAATGCAATCAAATGAACAAATTCACTACTTAGGTAAGGAAAAGATTCCGAAATTGATATTTAAGTTTTCAATTCCCTGTATTCTTTCACTGCTTGTAAGTGCACTTTACAATATTGTTGACCAGATATTTATAGGTAATAGTGAACTAAGTGCATTAGGGAATGCTGCTACAGGAGTTGTCTTTCCTATTTTTATTATAGCACAAGCCTTTGCTTGGTGTTATGGTGATGGCTGTGCGGCATATCTAAGTATATGTCAAGGAAAAAGAGACACCAAAAATGCACCTGTTTCTATCGGCAGTGGGATAACTGTCACGCTGCTTACCAGCTTAATTTTAGTTGCAGTATTTTTCCCGTTCAAAACACAAATTTTAACACTGTTCGGTGCATCAGAAAATAGTATTGGCATGGCTATTGATTATTTTAATATTGTGTTAGCCTTTTTTCCTATATTTATGTTAATGAACATGATGAATTCCGTTATCCGTGCAGATGGAAGTCCAACATGGTCAATGGCATCTATGCTTTCCGGTGCTATCATAAATATAATACTTGACCCTGTATTTATTTTTGGGCTTCACTGGGGTATGCAGGGAGCTGCATTGGCTACAGTAATCGGTCAGTTGGTATCTTTTATCATCAGTTTTATATATTTCTTTCACACAAAAACTTTTCGTTTGTCGCTTAAACATTTTATACCCAATTTCAAGGTTTTCTTTATTGCTTTAAAGTTAGGGGTATCCTCATTCATTACACAAATGACTATTGTAATTATTTCATTGGCTTGTAATATAATGCTGGTGAAGTACGGCATGTTATCTCATTATGGTGTTGATATCCCCATCGCTATCATCGGAATTGAAAGTAAAGTTTTCACTGTTGTCATTAACATCGTTGTCGGGATCATATTGGGGTGTCAGCCAATTATCAGTTATAATTATGGTGCCAAAAATTATAAGCGTGTAAAATTAACGTATCGGTATGCTTTACAAGCTACTGTTATAATAGGTATCATTGCCACTTTATTATTTGAATTTCTCCCCACTCATATTGTAGGAATGTTTGGAGAACCAACAAATCTTCCAAACCCAGAAGATTATTGGCAGTTTGCTAATATGACATTTCGGATTTTCTTATCACTCGTAACCTTTACATGTATAATTAAAATGACCTCCATTTTCTTTCAGGCTGTTGGAAAGCCAATTCATGCTATTATTTCATCATTAACAAGAGATATTATTTGCTTTATACCCTTGATAATTATCCTTCCTGGAAAGTTTGGCATAGAAGGAATTTTATATGCTGCCCCTGCTGCTGATTTTATTGCAATGATCGTTGCAGTAGCAATGACAATTTATTTTATGAAAGGACTTGATAAAGAGAACGAATTGACAGATACTACAAGCCCCACTTTACAAGCATCAAAGCAAGGCTTGATTATCACTATTAGCAGGGAACATGGTTCTTCTGGAAAGCAAATTGGTAAAGTTGTTGCAGAAAAATTAAAAATTCCTTTTTATTATAAGGAGATTGCAGCACTGGCAGCCCAAGAAAGTGGACTACACAAAGCCTTTATATCAGATATCAATACGAATTCCCCTAAGATACTACATGATCTGTATCTTAGCACAACTGCTGTCCAGCAAGCGGTTGCAGCTCAGGAGCAAATCATTCGTAAAATCGCAAACCAAGGGGCCTGTGTAATCATAGGCAGAGCTGCCGATTATGTATTGCGAGAGTATAAAAATATTATTAGAATTTTCATTTATGCACCAGAAGAATATCGTATTAAAAGAGTTATGGAGGTGTATGGAGATACATATACAGAAGCTATAAAAAACATTCATCACTCTGATGAAGCTCGAGCTTCCTACTACCACAGTATTTCTAATACCCAGTGGGGTGATGTACATAATTATGATATATTGATCGATAGTTCAGTAGGAGTTGAGGAATGTTCAGAAATAATTTATTCATTTATCAATCACATAAAAAAACGCAAAGTTCTATAGATCCTTTTGAATGATTATTTAGAAGTAAGATGTGTATGTTGAAGTGTCATTCTTCAGCAAATCATTGAATGGTTATCCAATAAACCGATATGTATAATACAAGTTACTGGATATCAGCTTTCCCTTATACCAGAGCCTTCTGCTTTGAGCATGGAGAAAACATATAATATTTCTCATAAAGGGCAAGGGTTCACTAAAATATAATGGTACGTAATGTGTAGGAATATGGTTCTGAATAGATACATATTCTCATTCGTCCGAAATTTAAGAAAGAAAATATTCCTACTACATTCTGACTTCAGAAATGACGATTTTAAATTCAGCGAAGAAAAAGCGTAGGCTGCATATCACTGTTCAGTGAGCTACATCTCCTACGCTTTTTTACTTACATAATTTTAATCGTTGCTTCCTATTAAGACTCATTCCTATGTGCTAAATCAAGCTCTCAAAACCAATGCTATAATTTATTCCTAGTAATTAAGCAATATTCAGTATTTCTATGAATGCTGCACAGGCTCTCAGACTTTTCATCACCAAAGCAGGAAAACTGAATCATACTGCAACCATACAGCAGAATGTTCCAACACAGCATTGGCTAATAACAGCTTTTCCATAGCTTTGTACATCCTGTTGAGGACCGCAGGTTTTCTTATGCTCGCTTCCCCCTGCTCTCAACTTATCCTTGCTTTCGCTGTGCGGCTCTGTGCACCCATTTCTCAATTTCCACGATTGGAATTATAGAGGCAGACATGATAAGCGCAACTGCAAATTCGATGATGGAGATATGTTCAAATTCAAACAGCCTTGATAATACAGGGATATAAATGACAGCAATCGTCAGCATAAGTGCACATGCGACAGAAGCCATGAGATACCAATTTTGCTTTTTCATATGCACCACGGACTGCCGCAGGGAACGCATATTGAATGCATGAAACATTTCCGTCATTGACATTGTCAGAAAAGCCATTGTCATACCGTCTGCACTCTGTGTGATTTCCCAGACACCGGCTTCCATATAATGACCAACGATGTAGGAAAGGAAGGTGATCAGTGTAATAACACAGCCCTGAAATATGATTTGTATATGCAGCCCATTGGCAAACAGCCCCTCACTGCTTGGACGTGGAGGCCTTCGCATCAGATCTGCATCGCCCTCCTCCATGCCCAGCGCAAGAGCAGGGAACGTATCCGTCAACAGATTGACCCAAAGTATATGCACCGGCTTTAATATCGTAAAGCCCATCATGGTAGCCAGAAAGATAGAGAGTACCTCACTGATATTGCTGGACAGCAGAAACTGAATGGCCTTACGTATATTATCATAAATCTTACGACCTTCCTTTACTGCCGATACAATGGTCGCAAAGTTATCATCCGCAAGCACCATATCTGCCACATTTTTTGTAACATCTGTTCCTGTGATTCCCATGCCGACTCCGATACTAGCCCGTTTGATGGCTGGTGCATCATTGACACCATCCCCACTCATCGCAACAACATATCCCCTGGACTTCCATGCATCCACAATACGTACCTTATGCTCCGGCTTTACACGGGCATATACAAATGTCTGTTCAACCCGGTCAATCAATTCCTCCTGTGACAGTGTATCCAGCGTACTGCCGCTCATCGCCTGCGAGCTATCCGTTATGATATGCAGAGATTTCGCAATCGCCGCCGCAGTATCAATGTGATCACCGGTAATCATAACCGGACGGATGCCTGCCTTTCGGCACTGAGCAATCGCCGGCTTCACCTCTTCACGTACCGGATCCATCATACCGCACAGACCGAGAAATACCAGATCGGATTCTGCTGTTTCCATGTCCAATTCCATATGATCACTCCATTTGCAGGCAGCACAGAGTACACGCAAAGCTTGATCGGCCATTTGCTTATTCATCTGCCGCAGTGCTTCGCGATCCTCTTCCCGCATCGGTTCTATTTTCTTATTTCGCCATATTCCCGTGCAGCGCTGCAAGACCACATCCATTGCCCCCTTGGTAAATTGCAGAACAACACCGTCAGACTCCCTGTGCATCGTGGTCATCATCTTCCGCTGCGAATCAAACGGATATTCATGGATACGCGGATACTTCCGTATTTCCTCATTGACATGTAACAGGGTTTCCCCATAAGCACTCAGCGCCATTTCTGTAGGCTCTCCCTGCAGGGTACCATCCGCATGCACCTGCGTATCATTACAAAGACTCATCGCCAGTGCAAGCAGATACTCATCATCACCGGCATGCTCCACCACACGCATACAGTTCTGTGTCAGGGTGCCGGTTTTATCCGAGCAGATCACCTGTGTGCAGCCCAAGGTTTCCACAGCGGTCAGCTGTCGTATGACTGCATTGCGCCTTGCCATACGAGTAACACCGATTGCCAGCTGCACAGTTACTACAGCAGCAAGCCCCTCCGGGATAGCCGCAACAGCCAGCGATACAGCCAGCATAAAGGTGTCCAATAGGGCTTCCGGACGCAGATCACTGCTATTCAGCAGTTCAAATAGAAACATAAAAACGCAGATCGCCAAAACCAGAAAGCTCAGTATTTTGGAAAGCCGATTCAGCTTCTGCTGCAGAGGTGTTGCTTCCTCCCTGCTTACGAGAATAGCATCCGCAATCTTTCCCATCTCCGTATGCATACCGGTTGCAGTTATCAGTACACGCCCTCTGCCATATACCACACTGCTTCCCATATAGACCATATTTCTTCGATCGCCAAGTGGCGGATTATCTTCCTGTAAAGTATCTGTTTGCTTTTCCACCGGAAGGGATTCACCCGTTAATGCAGACTCCTCCACCTTTAAACTGGCACATTCCAAAACCCTGCCGTCTGCCGGCACAGCGTCTCCGGCCTCCAAAACAACAACATCCCCGGGAACAAGGTCTTCACTTGCTGTAACTCGTATTTCGCCATTACGCATGACCTTGCAGGCAGGCGCATTCATATCCTTTAAAGCTTCAATCGCCGCCTCTGCTTTCCCCTCCTGATATAAGCCGAGTATCGCATTCACCATAACGACAAACAGGATAATAGGTATCCGCATAGGACTCATGCGCATATGCAGAGGTGATTCCGGAAATGAGTGCAGCTCCAAGCAGCACGATGATCATCGGATCGGAAAGCTGCTTTGCCAGGCGTTTCAAGAGGGATGCCTTTTTCTCCTCCTGCAATTTATTCAAACCATATACACGGCTTCGCTCCTGTACCTGTGTTTCACACAATCCGCTCCTGCTGCTGTGCTGTTCCTGCAATGCTTCATCCACTGTTCTCTGATGAGCTTCCATAATGCCTGCCTCCCTTTAAAAAATTCCTATACAGCTGCTCTGTATAGGAATCGTACGTTTATGCAGCCAGCCTGTGACTTCATATTATGCAGATATTCACAAATTGCGACAGACCTTCTGCATTTATTTTTCATGGTTATCTCTACCTGTATTGTAAAGCATAAGGCTTCTTCTGTAAACAGCCGTCTTTGCAATTCAGACAAAGTCCCGGGATTGTCTAGCGAAGCAGCGTCCCCTCCTCACGTATTCCCCACACAGCCTGTGGATCTGTCTGTGTTTTCTGAATGGAAAATACGACCTGTGTATCCTGAAAGGTAAAGGTTCCTGTTCCCTGCGTGCCATATCCATCATCCGTAAAGCTGAACGATGCCGTATCACCGTTGCGCTGTGCCGTGCCGGATATGGAGGCAACCTGCTGTGCATCCAGCGGGTTCAGACTTGTCAGCGTATAGGTAAAGGTGGTATCCGTCACATCGGATACGACAAGAGTACTATGACTGCCACTGTAAGTTCCGGCGATATCCTCTTGCTTCTGCGGTTCCTCTTCCTGCTGGAAAGGTTGTCCGCCGGCAGCTCCACGAATAAAGACATCGCTGTTGTATGGACCACAGCCAATCGTTTCCCCCTCATACTTCAGCTGATTGCTGCTGCGAATCGCAAAGGTATAGGTTCCCTGCGCACTGCTCGCTTTTATGCTTTGATCCGCAATGCTCCACGTTCCACGCACATCCTGCATACCCTCACAGCTGTTTTGTGTGAATACAAACGATCCATCGCTTTTCAGTGCAAGTGCTGCTGCAGCACCATTGCGCGTGTTTTCATCTGTAAAGGTACCGGCCATATCTTCCATACGGTATGTCTTCTTCTGTGAAAACAGCGCATCTCCATACTTCCAATACAGATATCCGCCTCCAGCAGCAAGACCAGCCACTAGCAGCAACAGTATCAGAAGCAGCGGCCATATTCTGCGCTTTTTGACAACGGTTTGCTTCTTCGTCTTATGATTGGTTTTATGCTTTGTTTTTCGTCTGGTTTTCTTTTTGGTTTTTCCTTTTTTCGCTTTCTGCTTCTTATTCTTTTTATCAGAAGTATTCGGCTGTCGCTGCTTTTTTTCGACTGTTTGCTTTTGCATACCACACAGCTCACTTACATCGACTTGAAACAGCTTTGAAAGTCGCTGCAGCTGTTTCTCATCAGGAACACGAATTCCCGCTTCCCAATCGCGTAATTCCTCCTCCTCGATGCGCATATATTCTGCCAGCCGCTGTGTGCTGATTTCGTATTCCATGCGCAGCGTTTTGATATGTTTACCCAGCATATGGTTTCACTTCCTATCGTATGCCAATATTATCCCCGAGACGGAAGAAGAAAGTCAAGAAAACCGACAGAATCGTAAGAATCTGCCATGAGAAAAAAGACTCCTTTTATTCACGAATATAAGGAATCATAAGCATTTCTACAAGGTTTGCGTCCTTGTGGTCTTCAAAGGTGCGGTATACAAGACGCTGGAAGACAGGTCCCTTCTGAATGAGATGCTCTCTTTGAAAAAAGGCACAGATACGTTCCCGTGTCAAGGAGGAACGCTTGTCACTATGCTCAAACGCATAGATAACCGCAGCACCTCCGGGAAGAAATGAGAAGCCGAATTCCTCACTCACACCGATTTCGGCGGCGCAGTCCTCATAGATTCCAAACCCGTTCATTCTTATGCAGTCATCGCCATCCTCTATTGTTATGAGCGTACATTGGAAAAACATATCCGCATTTTTTTGAAACAGATTAAACTGGATGGAGTCGTGCGCGTCCTCTTTGATATTCAGACAGTCCTCCTGTGAGATGAAGAAAATTCCGGGTCTCTGGATATAAATACAGTTGTATAGACAATAGGCTGTCATTTTCAATATGCTGATATAGTGATCCATGTTCATCAGCTTTTGCTGCAGTCGCTGAATCTCCTGTACATAGTCATTGCGTTTCTGCTGTACCATTTCCCGATGCGTTTGTACATTGCCGCGAAGAATATTTTCACGGATATTGGATAGTGAGATTCCCATATGGGAAAACCGCTGAATATATAGCAGCTGATCGATTTGCTCACTTGTATAATAGCGATAATTTGTTTCCGGATCTTTAAAAGGAACAATCAAGCCCAGTCGTTCATAGTGCCGGATCGCCTCCGGTGTAACCCCCATGATTTTCGCAATCTTGCCGATTTTATATTGCATATCATCACCCCGCCCTTTGTATTATACTATACAAAAAGAATTTGTAAAACAGAGATTTAAAGAATACGAAAATGGCATACGCTTTTCTGTTTTGTCATACTGTTTCTGTTATGAGTTTCCATATATTTCTAAATTCTGATTGAGAATTGCATTCCTGCTAAACTTTATTTGAATATTTTTAATTTTATATATAATTTGGAATCCAATACTGTTATAATCAAACCGTAGGGGTCTCATACTTGTAAGGCTGTGTTCATCTGAAAGCATGGAAACTGATTTTTCACAGCATTTATGATAAAGTAATAGAGAATACAGAAGGATTGCAGCAATATGTAGTTCCAGTTTGTGTTCTGCAAGGTGGCATTTCATCATACAATGCTACATACAGCTATTGTATATGCAGATGGTGCAAAAAAGATAAGATATAAATACCGAAGGGTACTTATATAGATACTTAGGAGGAAAAAAATTATGGCAGAAGAATTTAGAAGAATATGGTCCTTCATTGAAAAGGCGGAGCCTGCACAGGAGATGCTGTCCGTTCTGGTGCCTGGTGAGGAGATTCTGCAGTGCTATAAGACAAACCGAGATATGTCTGCACTGACGAACAAAAGAATTATCATTTTTGACAGACAGGGACTGACAGGCAAGAAAATCGAGATTTATTCCATCCCTTATCGTTCTATTGACATGTGGTCTACTGAGAATGCAGGTAAGCTATTTGATATCGATGCTGAGCTGGAGCTGTGGACAAAAGCAGGGCATTTTAAAATCAATGTGGATAAAAAATGCAATATCCGTGAATTTGATACCATATTGGGAAATGCGATACTGGATTAGCCTTGCATACCCCTTTTATTTCGCAAAAAGAATTAGCTATCCTTTGATATTGTCTAACTGGCAATATCTTTTTTATTGCTTCTGTCGATGTCGCTTTGTGTGAAGGCAGCAGGACGTTTGACAGGTCTGAAAAGGATGAAGTAGATTTTTATGTAACGGATGGAAGACCATCCGCTGGTATTAGTCGAAGGCAGGGTTGCACTGATAATAGTTTTCAGCATCCAACTGACTTTGCACGTAGGCAAGGGCTTCCCCAAATCTCTGGAAATGCACGATTTCACGTTCTCTTAAAAAGCGCAGAGGCGCAATGACATCGGGATCGCTTGCGGCACGTATCAGATTTTCATAGGTTGTACGTGCCTTCTGTTCTGCGGCCATGTCCTCAAACAAATCGGTGAGGGGATCGCCTTTGGATTGGTAATATGCAGCTGTAAACGGTGCTCCGCTGGCTGCCTGTGTCCATATGCCGGTTGTATGGTCGACATAATACGCGTCAAAGCCGCCTGCTTTGATTTCCTCAACACTGAGATTTCTGGTCAGCTGGTACAGAATCGCGGATACCATTTCCAGATGAGCGAGCTCCTCCGTCCCGATATCCGTGAGCATCGCACGCACACTGTCATACGGCATTGCATAGCGCTGGTTCAGATAACGCATAGAAGCAGCCAATTCTCCATCCGGACCACCAATCTGCGAGATTACAATTTTTGCAAAAGCAGGATCCGGCTTTCTGATATTTACCGGAAACTGCAGCTTCTTTTCATATGTCCACATAGGTCAATCCTCCCTTTCCCATGGCCAGGGGCCCTTGCTATACTCCCAGCTATCCGATAAATTCTGCCGATTTGTCAATGGCCCGCAAAGCTGTTCATATTCCTTTGCGACCATCTCGCGTTCCTTTACTGCCGTCTGATAATACTGCATCGCCTGCTGGTCATCGGGATGTGAATTTAAAAATAATGCTGTTTCCTGAATCGCGAAATCCAGCACTTGAAGCCTTCTAAGCAGTTGTTTTCTGTTCATTATCAACACGCCCCCTCATCATTGAGAAACGGTTTATCAAGAGCATGAAAAATCGTTCCTCTTTGAAACCCTATCTCCTTTTCATACGGCTTTTTCCATACCTGCATCGGTACATACGCCATACCGGGTGTCTGCATTTGCTGCTGCCGGTGTTTGGGCTTCAGTTCCATAAAATCCACATCATCATAGCAGTATTCATCATCATTGACCCGCTCTTCGGGAATCCATGGACAGCACGCTCCATTTGCATACTTCATATAAGTTCCTCCTAACCTGAGGTATTCACCTCACTGCATAATATGAGAGAACTGATAACACGCATAGGGCAGACATATAGGAAGCCGCTATATGAGATGAAAATCCTCTTTTCTAAACACAGGAAAGACAGAAAAAAGACCTATCAGCCGCAATGGAAAGATTACATTGCTTTGATAAGCCTTTTTCAACCTGCTTATGAATTCGTTTACCACTTCATGCAAGCACTTAATGAAATTGCGCCAATACCGTCTTTTCAAAATGCTCGTCACTGACACTCACTTTCCAACGATAAAACAAAATGGAAAGGGCAGAGAAAACCAGAAGCATTCCTGCAAAAACAAGGGCATCCGCACCTATAGATCCGCCAATCGCCAAGGTATTACGGAACGCATGCACGCTGTAGCTGAATGGCATAAACGGATGAATCGCATTGTAGAAGCCGGAGGAGGTCTCGATCGGATAGGTACCTGCCGCTCCTCCCAGCTGCAAGACCATGAAAATCAAAACGATGAAGCTTCCGATTTTCCCACAGGTGATGTTGAAGAAAACAATCATCGCCATAAAGCCTGCGGAAACCAGTGCCGCCATGGCAAAGGTAAGCAGCGTCTGATAAGGCGACAAGCCATTGACCAGCATCAGCACACCAATCATAACAATCGCCATCAATGTGGAAACCGTATACATAACGGAAGCCTTGCAAGCCCACATTCGCAAGCCGGATGTTGTTTTGCTTGTATTTTTCAAAAGCGGGTACATAAGGGTAAAGGCCATGCAGGCAACATACAGCCCGACAGACATCATATAAGGTGCCATCGCCGTACCGTTGTTTTCCACATTGCTCAGCTCCTGATGGTTGGTGACAATCGGCTGTGCCAGCATTTCCTTTGTTTTTTGCGTTGCTGACACAGAGCTTTCATCAGCCCCCTTATGCAGCGAGCTTGTCAACGTGTAGGAACCATCCTTCAGCTGCAGTAATCCGCTTCCCAGCGTCCCGGAGCCCTGTGCAAGCTGCTGAGCACCGCTGCTGATTTGTGAAGCGCCGGTATACAGCTGAGCAGAACCATTTAACAGTGCAGGGCTGTTACTGCTTAACGCTGAGGCTCCCTGATAAAGTGTATCACTACCCGTGAGAAGCTGCGTAATGCCGTCCTGCAAAGCCGGGATGGAGGAATTCAGCTGTTCTGTTCCCGTCTGCAGCTGCTTCGCTCCGTCTGTTAAGGCAGTGGATTTCTGAGCCAAGGTGGAAAGGCCGCTTCCCAGCGTATCCGCTCCCTCTGTATATGCGTGTATCCCAGAAGCCAGACCCTGCTCCCCGGATATTGCAGTATCAGCACTTGCAAGTCCATCTTCAATCTGCTGCATACCCTGAATCAGTCCCATGGTATCCGGTGTGGACCCCTGCGCATCCAGTGAACGCTGTACAGTGGAAAGTCCCTGCTGCAGCTGCGTTAGAGCCTGATCATTTCCATTGAGAAGAGCAGTCATATCCCCGGTTCCCTTGGAAAGCTGTGAAAGACCTGTCCCAAGCTCTGCATATTGCTGGTTCGCATCATGCAGATCCGCTGCCGCTGCAAGAACCTGATTCACAGTTTCCTCGGGAGCATTCACATCCTTCAATTTCTGTGCGGCTGCATACAGCTTTTGGCTTGCAGCTGTATTCTTCGTAATAATCGCTTGCAGCTGTGCGTTCAGTGCCGAAGCACCCTGTGATAGCTGCTGCAAGCTATTTGCACTGCCGGAATTTTCTGCATGCAAATACGCAAGCATACTGGCATGATCACGCGTACTTGATGTCAACGCGGAGGATAGCTTTTGCAGTCCGGACAAAACGTCGGAGCTTCCCGTATGCAATGCAGCAGTTCCCTGCGCCAGAGTATCGATTCCCTGATTCAATGCCGCTGAGCTGTGCATCAGCTGCTCGCTCCCCTGTTGCAAAGCAGCTACTCCGGCTGTGTACGTCTGCACCCCCTGCTGCAGTGCCGCACTCCCTGTGTGCAGCGTGGAAGCACCATTGACAAGCTGTACACTTTTTCCATTCATCGTTCGTATACCGGTACGCAGCTGAGCGCTTCCCTGCTGCAGCTGTGCTACTCCGTCGGTATAGTCCCGCAATCCCTGTTTCAGTGTTTCGCTGCCGCTTTGAAAGGTTAATGTGCTGGAAGCAAGGGTGTTCAGATTATCTGTAATTGTCCGGTTTCCCGCAATACTGTCAGATAGTCCATTCTGGATTTTCTGACTTCCCTTCCCTGCTGTTTTCAAACCACTGCTCAGCACCTGAACGTTGGAGAACAATGTATCGGCATAGGTTTTCGTCACGGTAGCGGAAATCTGTTCCCGTATCTTTGCTATCGCTGTCTCATCCATTTTTGAGGCGATATAATTGGTACCCGGATTCGTCGTATACATCAGCTCCATTTTCCTTGGATTCTGATCCATGAGAGTCGTTGCATTTGATGAGAAATTTTCAGGAATCGTTATGATCATATAATAAGAGCCATCCGTTAAACCCTGCTGAGCTTTTTCGGCATTCACAAAGCGAAAATCCATCTCCTTCGCCTTTTTCAAATTCGCAACCAGATCCTCTCCGATATGAAGGCTGGAGCCGTTATAGGAAACCTTATGGTCTTCGTTTACCACAGCAACCGGTATCTTATCCGCATTTCCGTAAGGGTCCCACATAGAACCCAGAAAAATACCTGAATACAGCATAGGAATCACAATAATTGCTGCCAGTACAACCTTAATCCATGTACTGCCTGCTATATTCTTCCATTCTTCCTTCATAATATCCTCTTCTTTCTTTTTATATCCATGGATACCAAATATCCACGGAACACTGGAATTATAGTACATTATATGCGCATGTCAACGCTATTTACAGAAAGTTTAGAATTGTTATGAAAAATTCAGGAGGAAAAGATGGATGGATTCAAAGAAAAGGCTTGCAAAGGAAAAGAAGAAACAGCTATACTATACATGATAGAAGGTGAGATTATGAGAATACGCGGCAGTCTGGAGCAGGCAATCTGTATTGTACTGCTGATTAGCACAAGCAGTCGGCCTGTGAAAAGCAGCGAGCTTAGCAAAAAGCTGCATGTGTCGGATTCCTACTTAAAAAAAATCATGCGGCAGCTGGTTAAAGCGGACATCGTTTCCTCGATCGCCAGCAAAAACGGCGGTTTTGTATTGCTGCGAACACCTTCTCACATAACCTTTCTTGACCTGTTCAATGCCATTGAGGGACAGGAGGAATTCGCCGTGAGTACAAGCCTTGTTGATCGGGTTTTTGATTCCAGAAAGCAGGTTAAAGAAAAAGAAGAAAAAATCATGCGGTATCTGCATGAAGCCGAGCTGGAATATCGAAAAAAGCTAAAAGAAATTACGATTCAGCAAATTCTATCCGATGTTTAAGCATCGCAGCCACAGGACTTTTATGCCGACTGGCTGCACAGCGAGGGCTGTCATATCGCTTCTTGCATCAATGATTTTTAACGCAATTTAAAACGCCGGTCAGCCTCTTAGCTGTGTGAAAATAAGCATCTTATTTTCTGATCAGGTATAAGAAAATAGCCGATTTCTATAATGAAAAGGTTGGATTTCCTTTGAACAGGCATAAGAAAAAAACGATTCCTCCAATGGAAGAGTCGGCCTTTTTCTTTTCTCAGTTTCCTCCGGGACCATCCTGACGATCTCTTTCGTCCGGATAATACTTTAGGTTATTGTTTGTCCACTGATTGTTTCCAGCTGTTTTCTTTTCTTCCTTTTGATGCAGCAGCTCTTCGCTGTCATGGCAGGATTTTTTCTTCTGTTCCATATTCATCACACTCCATTTCTAGTATGTGTGTTGATTGGACAGGCTATACCGTTTCTTTACTCGGATCATACGGTCCGGTTATTTCCAATACATTTCCCTCGGGATCACTGATATTGAAATACCAGTAGGGCATCGTGATCGAAACATAATAAAGGGGGGACAGCGAAGAAACCTGCAGGCTCTTCAAACGCTCATATTCCATATGCAAATCCTCACACACATAATTTTGAACCATGATATCATTTCCCTGATTCACCGTCTGTATGCAATCTCTGACGTATGCGTCATTATAGTGTTCCTTCACATTCTGCTTTTGCTTTGCAAATTCCGCATCATATTCCGCATGCAGGACAGCAAGAGTATGCCCGCACGAAAATTCCACCCATCGCTGCGGCGTAATTTCTCTCCCCTTTTGCTGGAGCAGTTGTTCATAGAAGTCTACCGTGTCATGAAAATGCTGTGCATTGATATATACACACTCCAGTCTCATAACGTTTCCTCCATCGTCCAGATATCCTGTTCCTTGATATGCTTTTTCATCCAGCTATATGCATAGGGACAGGTTGTAACGCATTTCCAGCCCTGCGCTCTTATTGCGATGACTGCTTCCTTCATAAGTACGCCTGCAATCCCTTGTCCACGCAGTGATACGTCAACAAATGTGTGATCGATATCCACAAGCTGTTCATCTACAAAAGGAAATGTAATCTCAGCAAGCAGTTGTCCCTGCTTATCTATAAATATACGGTGTTCCTCTCTGCTTATGTCCATGATAGCCTCCTTCTCCATGCCATACGCACGGCTATTACAGCTTCATTGTACCATAAATCATTTCCTGCATACCTGTAATTGCAGTCATTTATAACACCGTATTCACACAGCTTTCGTTATACAGAAAACCTTTATAAAATAAAGGCTGATCCGCTTTATTTATCATAAACAAAGGAATCAGACGCATCAGCTTTATGCGATGCTCCTGATTCCTTATTTCTCAAGCTGTTTTGATTTCGCTGCTTCAACATACGAAGTGGCAAGCTACCCCCTATAGCCTGCTTCCTCTGTGTGTAACAGCGCGATCGTTATTACAAAGCTAAGTGTATTTCCATACTTCTTGCTTTATGCAAACAGCGGTACGATTTCTTTCTTCAAAACATCAATCAAACCAAGGTCAGACATTTTGGCCTCAGGAATTACCGGCAATGCCAGGGTGACGATTCTCAGCAGTGGATTTTCCATATCCACAAGACCAAGCGCGCGATTCGCATCCTTCATCAATGCATTATCAACCGCCAGCTCTTCCGCAGGCTTCAGCGATATCAGTCCGGCAAGCGGCAGCTGCAATGTATGCAGAACTGCACCATCCTTTACTGCACACATGCCGCCTCCGCAGGCAATCAATTCATTTGCGGCAAGCAGCGCATTCTCTGCATTATCGTATACGATTGTCAAGTTATGAGAATCATGGGAAACCGTCGATGCCAGAGCTCCTGTTGTCGTACCAAAGCCACGCACTACGCCCAAAGCCACGGTATCATGCCCTGCATGACGGTTGACAACAGCTACGAATTTCAAGTCATCATCGTTCAGCTTCAGATACCCGTTCTCCACCGGAAGCTCCTCACAGGAAACCAGCGTACTGGATAACAGCAAATCCTTGTACTCCATCAAATGCACCTTAACAGTACCGTTTTCCACCGGTGCCTTGATACGGAAATCCTCTGCGCACAAGCTTTTTACATGCATGGAATTGCGATGCTCGATCGCATAGCTTTCCTCCTTGATATCGGCCAGCAGCTTTCCGTTTTTCGCGACCAGCTCTCCATCAAAGAACACATGACTCGGCTTCAATTCCTCCAGGCTTTCAACAATCAGCATATCTGCCACAAAGCCCGGAGCGATCGCACCCAGATTTTCAATCTTGATTTCACGTGCCGTATTATAGGTAGCACTCTTAATTGCTGTTACCGGGTCCATACCACAGCGAATGGCGTTACGCACTACATCATTCATATGTCCGTTATTCAAAATATCATCCGCTTCGCGATCATCCGTACAGAAGCACAGGTGATCGAAGAATTTCACCTGCTTAACACCCTCCCAGATGTCCTTTACATTCTTTGTGATAGAGCTGTCTCTGGCATCCACATACATTGCACTGCGCAGCTTTTCCAGCCCTTCCGCAGATGCCCGTGTTTCATGGCAGGTATTCGGACCACCGCACAGATAGGCTGACAGCATTCGTCCGCTAACATATGGCGCATGCCCCTGCATATACAGACCGCGCTCTTCCGCAACCTTCAGAATATCCATCATGCGATCTTCTCCATGAATCACGGCAAGAAAATCCATAACCTCTGCAAGACCGATTACCCGCTTTAAACCGCAAAGCTCTTCAATCTGTTCAGCCAGAAAATCCGCACCGGCATTCTCCAGTCCCGGAACCGCAGGCACACAGCTTGGAATATCGATCAGCTGACGCATGGGAAGATTTTCTCCGCTGTCATGCATATAGCGGACACCCTCCATCCCCCATACATTGGCAATTTCATGCGGATCGGTAATTACAGTTGTCGTCCCATGCGGAATGACTGCCTTTGCGAAATTGCGCGGTGTCATCATAGAGCTTTCGATATGCTCATGCGCATCCAGAAAGCCGGGAATCAGATAGTGTCCCTGTCCATCCACAACGGTAGCTGCCTTGTCCAGATCTGCATTCAAATCCTTATATTCCACATGTGCAATCATACCATCATAAACAAATACATTGGCCGGATAGATTTCTCCGGTAATCACATTGACCAGCTGAACGTTTTTGATCAGCAGATCGCTTGGAATTTCACCAAGAGCCGCCTTCAGCAGCTGTTTTTTATCCTTTGGCTGTAGCTTCATATACAACACTTCCTTTCTCAAAAAGATGCACTCTCATGCATCTTTTGCTTTACCCGTATATAAAATAGCAAATTAAAGGGATCGCCATTACATACATGATCGGATGTACTTCTCTGAATTTTCCGGTCGCTGTTTTAATAAGTACAAATGCCAGAATACCGGCAGATATCCCGCTGGCAATAGAGCCTGTAAACACGGTAAACATAATCATAACAAACGGTCCGAAGGATTCTGTGAAATCTGCGAAATCAATATCCTTAAAACCGCTGATCATCAAGAAGCCCACGAAAATCAGAGCCGGTCCGGTTGCCGCATTTGGAATCATCAGAACCAGTGGGGAGAGAAATACCATAATCATAAAGATAACGGATACCACAACACTGGTAAAGCCGGTGCGTCCGCCAGCTTCCACACCTGCACTGGATTCCACAAAGGTCGTAATGACCGTATTACCGGTTAGTGCACCGATACAGGTTCCGATGGCATCTACCAGAAACGGCTGTTGAATATTCGGCAAATCCCCATTTTCATCCAGCATGCCGGCTTTTGCACTGACACCGAGAATTGTCCCCAGCGTAGAGAAGAAATCCCCGCAGAACGCCGTAAAAATCAGAATAACGGATGAAAAGCTGAATACGGATTTGAAATCAAGATTAAACATGACATTGCCCAGTCCGGTGAAATCAGGAACCTTGGCAAATGTTGACGGGACTGTGGTAACCCCTGCCGGTATTCCCAGCAGGGTAACGATAATGATACCGATCAAAATTGCGCCGTTTACCTTATACGCTGTCAGAATAGCAATGATGACAAGCCCCAGAACGGCCAGCATAACAGCAGGGTCGGTAAAGTTTCCCATGCCCATACCGCTTTCCGTAAAGGACGCAATGCCTGTATTTTTAAATCCCAGATATGCGATAAAGAAGCCGATTGCGGTACCGATGGATATTTTAATGTTCTTTGGTATCGCCTTGACAATCAGATCACGGATACCGAATATTGTCAGCAACAGAAAAATCAGACCGGAAATCAGGGTCATTGCCATAGCGCCTCCAAAGGAAAGCTGCTGGCTCTGAATCAGTGCGCCAAACATGAAATTGCTTCCCATACCGGTTGCCAATGCAAATGGCAGATTTGCATATAACGCCATCAGCAGGGTAATGAGTCCGCTGATAATAGCACAGGTGACAACGATCGCCTCCTTGGTGATCATAACACCGTTGGCATCAATGATAAATGCGGCATCCCCATAGCCGACGATTGCCCCGGGCTGTACGACCAGCACATATGCCATTGTCATAAACGTGGTGATTCCGGCGATAAGCTCTTTTTTATAGCTGGTATTGCGTTCCTTGAATTTGAAAAAATCTGCGATTTTGCTCATATTTTCCTCCTTAACCATGTCCTCACCATATTCCATGATATCCATGAAAGAAGAAGCACCATAGTATCTCATTTACGGTGAGATGTAGAGACTGTCGGCCATATCCCGACATTATATGGTGAGCACAACAGAGTTCATTATACCAAAGTGAAAGCAAAATTGTAAACGTCTATGCATAGGTAATTGTTTCCTGAATGTTTACAAATACTTCCGCAATGCCTCCAGCAAAAGCTGACACCCGTCTGCGCAATCCTTTTGTGTACTGTATTCCTCTTTACAGTGGGAGGCACCTTCATGCTGAGAACGAACGAAGATCATCGCCATAGGACAGACGTCCTGAAAGTTCATGCAGTCGTGTCCTGCACCGCTGGCAAGTCGCAGGATGGGCAGCTGCAGTGTTTCACAGCAGCTCTCCAGCTCCTGCTTCAGCTGTTCATCGCACATTGCCGCCGGCAGCTGCTGTTTTAAGCAGCGTTCCACCCGTACTCCCTGTTCCCGCTCAAGCGTCTTTTCAAACTCCTGCATTGTATGCAGTATATGTGAAAGAATGGAATCATCAAGAGAGCGAAGATCCAGAGAAAAGCTCACATGATCACAGATAATATTGCAGGCCCCGGGATAGGTATGAATTTCCCCAATCGTCGCTACCGTATGCGGCTGCTGCTGTGCAAGCTCTGTCATACGCAAAATCCAGCGGGACATCGCGGTCACCGGATCATGACGCCGATGCATCGGTGTTGCCCCCGCATGTGCGCTCCTGCCATGGATCGTGATTGTATATCGCACCAATCCGGCAATCCCCTCAACGATTCCTACAGAGAGCCCTTGTGCTGCCAGAACATCGGCCTGCTCGATATGCACTTCATAGTAAGCCTTTAGTGGTGTTATGCGACAGGCAGCATACTGCTCGGGATGATAGCCTGCCTGTTTCATTGCCTGTGCAAGTGTGATTCCATCCTGATCCAGAGTCTGAAGTCCTTCAGCATCCACTTTCCCGCAAATGGAGCGGCTGCCGATCATACCATAGCCGAATCGGTTTCCCTCTTCATCCCGAAAGCCGATGACCATCAGGGAACGCTGCGGCTGCATTCCTGCTTCCCGTATGGTCTGCAATACCTCAATACCTGCCAGTACCCCCAGACAGCCATCGAATATCCCACCTTCCTTTACCGTATCAAAATGGGAACCGCAGACAACAGGCGGCAGGGCTGGATCAGCTCCCTTTAACGTCCCGATGATATTACCGCAGGCATCTGCAGCAACGCTTAGACCGGCATCCTGCATCCATTTCTTCAGCTGGACAGCGGCAGCCTCATCCTCTTTTGTGAACGGAAAGCGTGTTACACTTCCATCGCTTGCTTTTCCTATCTGCCCCAGTTTCTGTATATGATTCCATAAACGCTTCTCATTGATTTTCATAGGCTACCTCCCGATTATGAACATTATAGCCGATTGCATCAAAAAAGCCAAGAAAGCAGAAAAGACACCATCAAAACGGTGTCTGCTTTTTTCTGTACTAACGATGACTGGAGTTGAAGGATTTTGTTATACTGATGAAATCCAGCGTCAGACGCACCTGCGAGGTTTCATCTTGGATACTGCGCAGCTCCCGCATCAGATTCAGTTCAATCGGCATCAGCACCTGCTCTGTCTGAATCCCGCATATTCTGCTGATATCCATATTCAGATAATTCGCTATTTTCAAAGCGACATGCAAGGGCATCGTTCTCTCTTTCTTCAGATATTTGGTCACTGAATTTTTATCCAGTCCGACACTTCTTGCGAGTGAGGATTTTGTCATATCCAAATCCTCAATTCTGTCATTTACATAATCGATAAATTTATCAGTCATAACGTCATTTTGCATACTATCACCACTTATATGTTCATTATAGTATAAGTGTTACCATAACATTTGAATTTAAACTTATATTATGCCATATGTAATCTTTATCCACCATTTTAGAATCTTTTTCGTTACTATATTATAAATAAATAATTGCATTTTATGCAAAATTCGTTTATAATAACGATACCGTCATCAGAATACCTGACATTTAACTTCATTCTCACAAATCAGTTATCTGATGACGGCCTGCCTAGGTATCTGACAGTAAAAGCTGTCGGATTTTTTTATTCTCTGGAAATATTTACATGCAAAGCCTTCTATTTTCATGCACCAATTCACACAAAACGTGATATGATAGTCTAAAGGAGGCATAACTATGAAAAAACTATTATTTGTCTTACTCGCAGGAATGCTTATGTTAACCGGGTGCAGCAAAGGAAATGATGACAAGAGCGGAGAAGCACCGAAAAGCAGTGAAAGTTCATCTGAAATGTCCACAGAGGAAGTGACGGCGAAGCTGCGTGAAATCAATGACTGGTATGTCACAGATATCTGGAATATCGGTTTATGTGATATTGGGTATTACACTACCAGCGGTACTTCTGCGACAGGGGAGGAGCTTGACATCGAGCTGACTTTGAAGCAGTATAACGAAGCAGTCTCAAAGCTTGAGGAATATAATACATTTGTGAACGGATTGAAGGATAAGAAGTACGATGATGTGAAATTCGCCTGGGAAAAGCTGTACAAGGGCATCAAGGAATCCGATAAAATCGTTCAGAGTAATGAAATTAAGGCGAATTCAGGTCTGGATCTGAAAACAGACAAGCTGAGTCAGTATCAGAGTGCATTCCAGAAGTATATCAATGCCCTGAGTGAAAGCTGATATTTACAAATGCTGTAGCATGCAATGGGGTTTCAGCAAATTCTCCACCGTCTGTGCATTGGCACATCGAAGAGCTTATGTTTGTTAGCATTTTGGCATTTCTCAATATATTGAAGACACATAAGATAAGCCTGGAATTTCTCATAGACAAATAGAGGATCATTCCCTGTCGCGTTTACCGGCAAGGGGAAATCCTCTTTTTTGTATCCATTATATAACGGCAAACGTTATTGTCCCATCCACACAGAAAAAGGGTATCCCTACCCATTGCACTGCTGCAAGTATGCGTACCCCGTTTTCTGTATGCTTATTTTTCAATTAACGGCTGCGTTTCTTCCTGATGCAGCGCAGTGCGTCGTTTGCCATAGAGTGAGCATCGTATAGTGAATTTTGTGCAAGCGTGACTGTGAAGCATCACCGACGAAGGATCGGAATCCATATTTCCATGTGATAATCTGTTGCCTCACACGATCCTTCTCCATACAGTTCTACGGTTGGCATATTCTCATTTCGGTCATAGCCGCTCACTGGCAGCACTTCAGCATAGATAGTTTTCCACAATGCAGGCAAACCTATGGATACAGGGCCGGTATTCTGAAATATCATCCACTCTGCCGCTGGAAGCTCAAAGGCTTCATATTCCGCAGACAGCTCCCCTTCCACCGCAATCATATAGCGGTTATCGCCATACCTATCATACCCAAAACACAATCCGTAGGAAACTGCTGTAGCTGCTTCCTGCATCATACGCTGCAATGTACCATCTGCCTTTACATCCGACCAAAATGTTATTGAGCGATTTTCATTTTGTGAAGAAATCACAGAATGTCCGGACAGATGCATACCGGCTTTCCTTTTTATTTCATATTTCATTTCTGTATTCCCATGCACGGTGATAGCAAAGGTTCTTGGCAGAAACAGCTGGAGCTGCAGCTGCTGTTTTCTGGCCTGGCTCGGTGAACATCCAAAAGCTCTTCTAAATGCTGCCGCAAATACATCTGCACTCTCATAGCCGTATTCCAGTGCGATATCCAGGATTCGTTTCCTGCTGTGAATAATTTCCACTGCAGCCTGTGATAGCCTTCTCGCTTTGACATATTCCAGATAACTCATATGATTCAGTAATGAGAATACTCTTTGAAAATCCGCATAGGAGCATCCGCTAAGCTGCGCAAGCTTATCACTATCCAAATTCTCCTTCAAATTTTGCTCCGTATAAGCCATAACCCTGTTGATTCCTGTGATCAGTTCCATCACCATCCTCCTTTCATCCCAAGTATAACCTGCATCGTATAAGAAAACCCGATGTATTGAGAATTGATTTTATCGGGTTTATATTTTATATTTACAGCGCCTTTTCCATTAGGTCAACCTGATAATCTGCAGCCTGTGTTTGTTCTCCTAGCGTATAAAATCCATTGTGTTTCCAAAAGGAAGCGGCTTCCTCATTCCCACGTATACAGCCAAGCCGCACACAGGTGATTCCCTGATTTGCGAGCTGTTTGCATACACCCTTCATGATTTTGGAGCCTGTTCCTTTCCCCTGTTCTGAAACATGCATCATGAACAGACCGATATATGCAACTTGTGGTTTCGGATAATCGAAGATCAGATCCAGAATAGCAATAAGCGTCTGATCCTTTTGAAAGAATCCAAGGAAATATTTATCATCTGTTGTCTTACCCGGCGGTGTGCGGTATAAGTCCTCTATGATATTTTCATATGTTGGCGCAGTTTTAAAGTATTTGTAATAGGTTTTATTTGCATTGCATAGCGCATATATGTTTTCCACATCATCTGAACATAGTCTGCGAACGTAAAATGTATCAGAAAAATCTGTGAGCTTCATAAGCATCCTCCTTATCGCATGGTATTATTTCGACAATATGTACCGGCTCTTGACCGGATCCTGTAAGGTAAAGCCGCAGGATAGCAATGTTTTTTCAGAAGCGTGATTCTCCCTATCGATGTCAGCAGTAATTCTATAGGCGTCCGGAAAAGAAAATATCCTGTTTACAAGCAATTTCAGCATATCTTTTCCAAGGCCTTTACCGATACAGTCTTCTTCACCGATAAGATAATCAATGCCATATGTTCCAATGCGTGGTAGTGTACCAAAATCTTCATCACTATCTGTGGCCTTGTAATACTGGCATAGACCGATCGGTTTTTCTTGCCACATAACAATGAGATGTGTGATCCATTGATATTTTCCGTTTCGCTCTTTATATTCCATCATCCAGTCTTCGAGCGTAACACCAAGCTGTGGAATTTCATACCATTTTCATACATGAGCCTTATGCAGCCAAGCCTCTGCCAGTGCAAGGTCGCTTTCTGTGAATTCTCGTAATTGCAACATGGTTTTTCCTCCTTTTTTCTGTAATTTATATATATGTAATAGATAATAACCCCATGATTTATCTCTTGTGAAATTAGCCATGTGCATGCTGTTTTTAGTGTTTTGATAAGGTAGGCACATCCCGTCCTATTCCCTTATTATCCTGATAAAAATATCATAGCATACTCTGTGCTTATCTACAATGAAAGATGGATGTCATCAAATCCTGCTTCGTTTTTTATCGTGGGAGAGAATCTTAGTATCTAGAAATGACACTGGGTACCGTGTTCCGCATGAGGAGAAGTATAGAAGCCGCTTCTAATCAAAAAAATCATGCTTTTACCCTACAAGCTAGATATATATTTCTATTAATGAGCAGCGATTATGTTTTGTACACTACCCAAACAATTCATCAAGTTCCATTTTGTCAGTTCGGACTCAGCTTTAAACTGTATTCATTTGTTCTTCACTAATCTCAAAAAATATATTCCACTCTTCTTGGTTTTTCTCTAATAATCTTAATTCATTATCGCAAAGCAAGAGCAATTTTCTTATATTCCACATATAAGATTCATACTGTATAGTTTTCCCTGCAAAAGTTAATTTTTTGAAGTAACTGTCCATAGAATCTTGCATTAATTTAATAAACACTCCATCTTGCCTCAAAAAATCGAGCAAATCTGTATGCGAATATTTTTCTTTCTTCCAAATACTCCATTTTGCAAATGGTGAACTTATTTCGCCATTAGTTAGTATCATATCCAATTCATATATATTTCTAATAGGATGTCTCACCCCTGACCAAATAGAAAATAATCTATTCCCTAATACAGTACAGGTATAAACATTTCTACGTTTTCCGTCTATATGAAGACTATCTTTAAAAAAATTATTTCTAAATCCATCATCCTCAAACGCTTCTTTAGATAAGTCTAACTGTTTCTGCGACTTTTCAATGTGTTCAAACGTGGCTCTCATTTCAAAATTGCTAGTTGGCACCAGTGGTCCTTTACATTCAATTATGATTAAATCCAAATCTGAAACAACTAAAACATCTATTTCGCCTTTTTTTCCTTTATATTTGAATTTTTTATTCATAAAAATTTCATATCTATTAGAACATCGCCTAAAACAATTCACACACACTTTTACAAGCGGTTCTACCCCACCGTCATCATTTACTATTTTATTTTTTGAAAGATATGAATATGCAATTGTATTTCTCATCAAATTTGAACATGCCAATACAGATATAGGAAATATTACCTTGCTACCGATTTCCAAAAATGGCGTATATTGAATATCAAACTTATAATCTATATTATACAATAACAAATCATATACTTCATCAACCTTTTGCTGATTTTTTAATAGCATAAAAAGAAAATCTTTCAAGTTTTCTTTATCCATTGAAGGAATTAAAGATTGAAGAATAACTTTTATATCTTTCTCGTTTTGATAAATGAATTTCTGAATATAATACATTATTCTAAAGAAACGTTGACAAAGAAGAATATCATAAGCATTACAATTTTGAGTTAGCTTTTTTTCATATAATTCATTCATATTCATACACATTTCCTTAGAGAAATGTTCTAATTCTACTGCTTCTTCTTTAAATAATTGAACTTTCCCTTCAACCTTTTGCTCAGCTATCATATCCAGTAAAACGGTAGGAATTTCAAATCTATAACGAGTCAACATTCCGTTACTTATACGTTTGTATATTTTATCATCTAATTCATCCACTATTAGTTTACTCACTGTTTCTAAATAGACATCTTCCTCATGGCTACTATATCTTTTAGCAAAAAAACGTATCCCTTGCATCTCCTGCTTGATATATCCTAGTTGAATGCTCTTTTCAAGTGTTTCATCCTTGCTTCTTAGAATAATATTCTTACCTTCATTGTATATATCATAATCATAAAAATCAACAAGCAGTTCCAATTCCAAAACATAATTAATTTGACAAGCAAATAAAATAAGATTATCCATTTTATCTGAAATTATATATGATGCATCTACACAATAATTTTTTTCTGTTGATATCCCATATTTCTCAATATATTTATATAATAAATACGAAACTCCTTCCGCTATTTCTTCTTGTGAAAATGTACTTAATATATTGTAATCGTATCCTGTTTGAGTTTGTCCTCCTGAGAAAAAAAGCATATCAATATAGGCAAACAACTCCTTATGAAGGGAGGATTCAATACCAATACCCTGTATACGCTTTCTAATTCTCCCTTGATAATGATTTGCGATCTCCGTATCTATTTTTTTTCTGTTTTTTTGTAAAAAGACTCTAGCCACTCTAACTCATATTTCTGTTTTAAATATTTATTATTTTTTTCTGAAAAACCGAGTACTTCTTTCTTAGATATTAGATAATCTAAATAATATCTAGCTTTAGTTTTTCCTTTATTTCCAAATACTTTATAGCGAAATATTCCTTTTCTTCTAGCTTGACGAATTGCTTCATCTGGTTGCCAAATTGCAAAACAAATTATCGCTTTTAATACATTTTCTTTTGATTCCAATTTAGAATTAGTAAGGACTTTCAATATATATTTTTTATCTCTATTAGATAATACGTTTTTTTGAGTTTTTAACTCATTATACATTTCTTCATTAAACAGACCCAAATCTATTTGATTCATTAAGTCTTCTATCTTCAAAATTTCACCTTCCTTAATACCTCTTCTCAAACCTGATATTTTAATTTCATTCTTCACTCGAAAGATCCAACTCGCCCTCCGTAGTCATTCTTGCAACCTTTCTAAAAGCCAAATTCTAATCTCTATATCCATCATAGCATAATTTCTCAAACTTAGATACCATGGTGACATCCGACTTGGCACAGTTCTTTGAATTTCAGCACTTAAAAATAGCTCTTTTTTCGTAAAATTCTGATGACATCACGGTGAAGGGGTAAATAAAAAAGTTGGACAAATCATCGAATAAGCCTTTATTTATCGGCTTTTTTTCGATGACATCCAACTTGGCACTTTTATTTGGTGGAGGTGAGGAGAGTCGAACTCCTGTCCAGAAACAGCCCCACGTACAGACCTCTACAGTTTAGTCCATGATAATTAAGACATCAGCAGGTCATGAACATCCGCTGATGAATGTGCCTGAAGAATTTTCGTGAATCTGATCTCAGGCAAACCAGATTCCTTATCCCTTGCGTCTTACGCGCACATCCACATGGTCAAGGAAGAAGCATGCAGAGGCGGCTGCGAACCTATATCGGTTATTAAGCAGCGAAAGCCATTCTCTGGTTTCCACCAAAGAGGTTAGCTAATTTAGTTTTTCCGTTTAAATTTAATTGGTTATTACGTAACCACTCGACTGCAGTCTGTACCAGACATATCCCTGTCGAAACCAGTACACCCCCGGTTTTCAGGCATTGATAGTTTACCACAAAATACCGCAAACTACAATGCCGTTTGCTTTTTTGGCGAAATTCACAAGCTAATACTGATTCTTCATCGCCTTTTCAATCTCACGCTTGGCATCTTTTTCCTTTTGAACATTGCGCTTATCATGAAGATCCTTTCCCTTTGCCAGAGCAATCTCCATTTTCGCCATTCCTTTTTCCAGATAAACAGAAATCGGAATCACCGTGTAGCCCTTCAGCTTGACCTTTTGCTGAAGCTTACGGATTTCTTCCTTATGCAGAAGCAGCTTTCGGATTCTGGTTTCATCATGATTGAACCGATTGCCAAACTCGTATCCCAATATATGCATTTCCTTCACAAACGCTTCATCATTTGTAAAGCTGATATACGCATCACGAATTTGCACATGCCCCTGACGAATGGATTTGATTTCCGTTCCCTGCAAAACCAGTCCGGCTTCAAAGCGTTCCTCTAGAAAATATTCATGTGAGGCCTTTCGGTTAAATACAATAATTTTTCTTCCTGCCATGCCTGTGTTCCTTTCTAATATACAATCTTCACTTTATCATTCATAACCTTGTTCACAAGATTTATGTAAAATTCCCTTGTATTATCCTGCTGATACTGCGTCGTCAGTGTGTGACGTGCAGCCAGTTCATTCGTATAGTCCTTCAGAGTATATGTGCGAAAGAATGAGAAATTTCCTTCAATATGTGTAACAGTTGGAAGAAATTCCACATTTTTAAAGCTCACATCCCCATTCGTCCTATTGTAGGACAAGGTCCAGCTCGCCATCCCTCCCAGCATATTCTCGTGGTCATCCTGTGCAGACAGGAAATTGCCAAGTGAATAGATTACAAGGGTTTGATTACCGTCTTTTCCTGTCACATAATCCATCGGCTGTATGACATGCGGATGCTCACCGATAATGACATCAACACCCAAATCACTCAGAAGCTGCGCAAGCTCTTTCTGTTCCTCATTCGGCTCGAAGGAATACTCCGTTCCCCAATGCATACTCACGATCTGGACGTCGCTGACCTTCTTCAGCTTTTCCACATCACGCTTTATTTTATCCTTATCAATCAGATCAACCATGAACTCCTTTCCGCTTGGAAGCACATAGCCGTTTAACCCATAGGTATACCCGAGGATTCCAAAGCGGACATCCTTACGTGTAATTACCTGCAGCTGCTCACTTTCCTCTTTTGTCGCATGACTACCGGTCACCTTAATATCCGGATGGTGCTTTTTCATGTAAGCCAGCTGATTCAAAATCCCCTGTACACCGGCATCCAGTGTATGGTTGCTGGAGGCTGCCATCCAGTCAAAGCCTGCATCCGCAACGGCATCCAGCACCTCATAAGGTCCGTTAAAGGACGGATAATGACTCAGCCCCAGCTCCGTGCCGCCGCAAATCGTTTCCTGATTGATATAGGCGATATCCGCCTTACGTGTATAACGGTTTGTATGCTCGTAAATATCCTTGAAATCATAGGTGCCATCACCCTTGGCATTATAATGAAAAATTGCACCGTGAATCAGATTATCCCCCACAGCGACAAAGGACACATCGCGAATATCATCTGCTTTTTCTGTCTTTACGACAGGTGCGGCCTCCTGTTTCTGCTTTTCCTTCGCACTGCTTTCCCCCGAACAGCCTGCTATAAGCAGCACACACCCCAAAACAATCCATAATTTTTTCATACGCTTTCCCTCTATACGCTACCGGGATGCCTTCTTACGCTGCCGCTTTTTCTTCTCTACAACCTCAAAGTCAACCTCTCGTTTGAAACGATCCGCTCCACTGCACTTTACGCGCACCTTTTGCCCCATTTTATACACCTTGGCAGTATGTTCGCCAATCAGTGATTTCGTCATTTCATCGTAATGATAATAATCATCCGTAAGAGATGTCACATGCACAAGACCCTCTACCGTATTTTCCAGCTCCACAAACATCCCGAATTTGGTGATACCACTGACAACACCGTCAAATATATGTCCGACATAGCGCTCCATGTACTGCGCTTTTTTCATGTCGTCCACTTCCCGTTCCGCATCAACCGCATTGCGCTCCCGCTCACTTGCCTGATTTGCAGCAGCCTCACACCAAAGCTCATCCCGCTTCATGCGTTCTGCATCATCACTGGAAGTAAAGATATAACGTCGAAGCATACGGTGAACTACCAGATCCGGATACCGACGAATCGGTGATGTAAAATGCAGATAATTTTTCAATGCCAGACCAAAATGTCCAATACAGCGATTATCATAGCGTGCCTTCTGCATGGCCCGCAGCATAAAGCTTGATAAAACAAAATAATTTTCCTGACCTCTGGCCTCATTCAACAGACTCTGCAGCTGTGCAGGGTAAACATTCTGTATACCACCCTGAAAATTATAGCCGAGTGACTTTGCAGTAGCAGCGAAATCACGCATTTTCTTAGGCTCCGGAGCTTCATGTATACGATACATGGAAGGAACCTCCATCCATTTCATATGCATTGCGACACATTCATTGGCAGCTATCATGAAATCCTCAATGATCCGCTCACTCTCACCGCGCTCCCGCAATACAATATCTGTCGGATTTCCTTTTTCATCTACAAGGATTTTCGCCTCTCTGGTATCAAAATCAATCGCTCCAAGACGCTCTCTTCGCCGCCGAATGATACCGGAAAGCACCTTCATGTCCAGACACATGTTCAAAAGATGCGGATATTCCTTCTGTGCCTGCATATCTCCCGCAAGAATCGCATTGACCTTTTTATACGTCATTCGCTCATCACTGCATATAACGGAGGGGTAAATTTTATAGCTTGCGATTTCTCCCTTTTTATCAATATCCATACAGCATGTCAGCGTTAGACGGTCCACTCTTGGATTCAGGGAACAGATACCATTGCACAGTGCATGAGGCAGCATCGGCACCACACGGTCAACCACATAAACTGAGGTTCCCCGCTCATAAGCCTCCTGATCAATGGCACTTCCCGCCCGTACATAATGAGAAACGTCCGCTATATGAACATACAATCGATAGCCTTTATTGTTATTCAGCTTTTCCACAGATATGGCATCGTCTAAATCCTTGGCATCCTCTCCATCTATGGTAATGGTCAGCAGCTTTCGCAAATCCTCGCGCTGCGCGATTTCCTCCTCATGGATGGTTTCCGGTATCCGCTGTACCTCCTGCATAACATCCTCAGGAAACTGCGGATCGATATCCTTTTCCAGTAAAACGGATAAAATATCAATCCCCGGATCATATTTATAACCGATTTCTTTTTCAATATGACACTTCAGTACCGTGCCATAGCTGTCAATTCCAAGCAGAACCTTGGAATCATTCACAAGACGGAAATCATCGAAGTTTGTTATTCTAACCTTGCGGTAATTCAAAAATGCATCTGACAGAAAATATTTTCTGCCCTCTTTGATTTTTACGGTTCCCACCAGCTGCTTGACGCTGTGCTCTAGAACCTCAATTACTTCGCCTTCAACACTCTTGTCATTGTTTGTCCATGTCTTTGCATAAACAACATCCCGATCCATGCCGAGTCCCAGATGGTCTCTTCCTATATAGAAGCTGGTCTCCGCTGTCTCCACAAAGCCGAAGCCTTTCGGATTGATGCGAAGCGTACCTGTAACATATCCCAGCTCCTCACTTGTGAAATAACGCTCCTTGGCGTCTCTTGCGAGTATATGCTGTGCTTCCAGATCATTTAACAGCTTCATCAGCTGTGTGAAGGATGCACTGTCTTCCATATCCAGGGCTCTTGAAAGCTGCGCCGCATGCATACCTCGATAGCCGTTTCCATGGATCAGCGCAAGCAGTTCTTCTTTTTTATTCATAGCTCATCAGCCCTCCTTTTTTCCTATATCAATATTATACCATTAAAAAAAGACCTTAGACGGTCTTTCTTGCTTACTTAACAATACGAATGATTATAACAAGAGCGAAAAACACGATTCCTGTCACTAAAGTGACATTGGACATGACTTTTTCAGAGCCACGTTCCTTAACGTTTGCGAACAGGTTCAGCCCTTCACTACCACCGAAGGCGCTTCCCAACCCGTCAGATTTTCCGCTTTGTAATAAGGAGAGTATTATTAAAACGACCGCTGCAATCATCAGTAAGGTGTCTAAAATGCCCATAATAATCCTCCTTTCTCAATACGTTCTTAATCATTATAACAAACACTTGCCCAAAAAACAATTTATTTTTTTGGAAAAGGATAGGATTCTGCTTACTGTAAATGCCCCTATTCATCAATATAGCATAAGATACATCATAAAATTGCCATATTGCAAAGAAGAAATCGAATCATGGCAAACAACAGTCATGAGATTTTTAATGCTTTGTGCAGGCTCTCCTAGAGTATAACCGACGAATTGTAAAGGATTCTTATAATCACAAAGATCAGTGGTACAAGGTCATGTAGAATGGATTATCATATGCTGTTATGAGGAGGAAGAAATAGTGCAGCAGCGCCTTACGCTTTGATCTTGCACCGCTTTATTTTA